>Ga0181520_10000024_pt1 | contig 270929 bp, 254 predicted proteins | sample PEATcosm2014_Bin_29_FD_132451 | JGI IMG/M metagenome (GOLD analysis project Ga0181520, IMG submission 132451) | Peatland microbial communities from MTU Mesocosm Facility, Houghton, MI, USA - PEATcosm2014_Bin02_30_metaG | ecosystem: Environmental > Terrestrial > Soil > Wetlands > Peat | place...
AATAGTTTCTCCTCCTCCTCCTCCGGCTTGGTAAGGAGGGCCATTATTCCACCCAGAGCCGCCCCCGGCTCCGACCAAGCTATAGATGACATTTACGGCAGACGTATAAGGGTTCGTTTGGACAAGATCGGTCGGGATAACGTCCTCGCAGAACGTTGCCGTATTCGTCGTCAGCTCCGCGCAAGCGCCGCCGGGCGATATGTATTGCAAAACGATAACTCCGGCGTTGCCTCCCTCATCGGCATAACCGCCTTCGCCGACCTGCGGCGGCAGCGAGATCGAGCCGACAGCCGATGTCCATACGTTAGCGCCTAATCCTCCGCAGTACTGTCCATTTCCGGCAACCGTACAGTTGGCGGTATAATTTACGCCGTTCGCCCCTGCGTTGCCGCCGTTTCCTTCTAAGGAACCGCCGCCGCCGCCATAAGCGCCGCCGCCGCCCGCGTTATCGCCGGCGGCTACTACCGTACCGCCAAACCCCATATTTCCTCCGGTACCTGAACCGGAAAGAGTGCCATTACTGCCGCCTTCGCCCCCTCCGGCAATATTACCGGCAGAACCGGCCGTACCCGTACCTGCAAGCGCGCCGCCAGTGCCATAACCACTACCCGTACCGCCAGTACCGCCTACCGCAGTACCGGTCGAAGCGCCACCACCTCCGCCGCCGGTATAATAACCAAATCCGCCGCCACCGCCGCTCTGCCATCCTGAACCACCGCCGCCACCGACATAACCGGTTACGGTTGCCCCCGATGCCAAAGAGAACGATCCGGTGGTTGCCGTTACCCCGTTACCGCCTTGCGCGGGAGTAGTGCTGCTGTTCCCCGTCACGCCGGTACCGCCGTTGGCGGAAACGACAAGTGTCCCGGCGTTGAAGAGGGCGCTGCTGCCGCCGCCGCCGCCGCCGCCGCCTGCCGTGCCGCCGCCCCCGCCCCCGCCGCCCACTACGGCGTAGCTGATCGTCAGGGATCCCGTGTAATTATTCGTCAGGCTGCCGTAAGAAGAAATGACTTTCGTGCATAACGCTGTCGATGTCGGTAGAGAGCAGGAAGTGCTGCCCGAGGGCGGATAGTATTGCAGAATGACAAGTCCGGCGTTGCCGCCGCTGCCTGAAGAGCCGCCCGCGCCCGGCGTGCCGTTCGTCGATTGCGTTACGCTTGTATAGGAGGACCAAGCATTTGCGCCAATACCGCCGGTTCCATTGCCATTTGCCCCGTTGCTGCCTCCGTTAGTGCCGGCTGCCCCGTTTCCGCCTCCGCCGCCGAAGCCTCCGCCGCCGCCGCCGCCGGTGCTGCCGGCTGCAAGCCCTCCATACAACCCGCTTCCTCCATTGGCGGTTATTATACCTGTTTTAACGCCAGCACCGCCCGCCATAAATGCGCCGTTCGTGCCGTTTGCCCCATTTCCGCCGATGCCGCCTGCGGTTCCGTTGCCGCCGTTTCCATTGGCAGTCGTGCCGTTTCCACCGCCGCCGCCGAAATAGCCTGCGCCGCCGCCGCCGCCGCCGGAAGAGCCGCCGCCCCCGCCCCCGCCCCCGACATACGCAACCAGAGATCCGCCCGAGGCCAAAGTAAAATCTCCGTATACCGGTGTGGCGGTATTAGATCCGCTAGCACCGTTGGCAGTAACAACGGATGACGTGTTATAGACGATAGCGCTGCTGCCTCCGCCTCCTGCGCCAACCCCAGAAAATTGGGATCCCCCTCCTGCGCCCACCATGCTGTAGTATATCGGCAAGGCAGTCGTGTAAGGATTTATCGTGTTAATGTACCCGGTAACAACGTCCGTGCACATCGACGTCGACGAATTTAACAAGCAGTAGCCCGTGGGCGAATAATACGACAGGATCACAAGCCCGGCGTTGCCTCCGCCATTGACGTTATATGCTCCGGCTTGCGACGGCAACGTCGTGTCTGTCGTCCATGCGTTCGCGCCAATGCCGCCTGTGTAGGTGCCGGCGGTTCCGTTTGCGCCGCTGCTGCCTCCGGCTCCGCCACCCGAGGAACCCGTGCCGCCGCCGCCATAACCGCCTGTGCCGCCCGAAGCCCCCAGCCCGCCGTCGCCTACAGAACCGCCATAACCTCCATAAGGAGAACCGCCGCCGTTGCCCCCGATCTCGGAGCTGCCGTTCGTGCCCCCGTTGGCGGTTGTACCGCCAGCGGTTCCGTTTCCGCCGCCGCCAGGCACAGCGTATATTCCTGGACCGCCGCCGCCGCCGCCGCCGAAATAGCCCGAGCCGCCGCCGCCGCCATATGTGATCGACCCGGCACCGCCGCCGCCGCCGACATAAACGGTTATGATATCGCCCACATTCATGACGAAGGACGAAGACGTTGGCGTCGTTCCGTTACCGCCGTTCCCGTTAAGCGCCCCCGTGCCGCCGGTGGCAAAAGCTTCAAGCGTTCCGTTATCGAAAATGGCGCTGCTGCCGCCGCCGCCGCCCGCGCCGCCTGTCGATGAAATCCCCGAACCGCCTGCCCCGCCGACCAACTGATAGGTTAGCGCTACGGCCGACGAATAAGGATTCTGTTGGACAAGGGCGGACGGGATAACGTCATAACATAAATACAGCGTTTTAAGCGTCCAAACCAGGGAGCCCGATCCTATCGTTATCGTCTCCGTCGTCGTGGTCAGCCCCGCAATAGCCGTCGTCTGCTCCATCTCAAATGAACCCGTCGACCCGCCGAGGCCTATATTTGCGTTACCGGTGCCTGTATTAAAACTGACGCCGCCATTCACGGATATGCCGCAACCATTCACGGCGCTTGAGTTGGTGCAGGTTACGGACGCGAGAGTATTGTTGCCGACGTTCGTTATCGAGACCGCGCCGGTTTGCACAAGGGTGTTTCCAATCTGTCCGATTGCGTTGTAAGCCGAGAAAGACGCCGTCGTCACCGTCCACGGCGTGCCTTGCACCCATCCTGTCGTGCCGTTTCCGATCTCGATGGTCGCGGTTGTCGTAATGCCGCCCGCCGTGCTTGTCGTATTGGCGTACTGCTCGATATAAATTTTGCTGCCCGGATAGATGCCCGAGGAAATCGATTGGTACCAGTTTTGACCGTCAAGGGAAACGTAACACGTCGTCGAGCAGGTCGAAAATTGCGCGCCGACGTTATCGAAGTTTTGCCCCGTCGTCGGCAAAGTTACGTAGCCGGCATTAACCAAAACTCCCGGAAAGACGCCGCTCTGATTGGTATAGGCCGGGATTGAGGTGGGCGTTCCGCCCAGAGTCTCTATCGACCACGTGCCCGTCTGTACCCCGCCGATGACGAGGGCAGGCGTCGTGGTGGTTAGATAATAGGACGATGCCGCGGCAATGAGCGCGATCGTGTTGCTGCCCGAGCCCGAACTGACGCCGGTCACGGTCGTCGAATGTTCGTCCGTTCCGTTATAGATGATGTCGGTGCATCCCCCCGTGCAGGTCGCCGTAAGATTCAGGAAGTTTGGCCCCAGAGTCACCGCATTGCTTTGCACAGAGGCGCCGGGAGTAATACCTGTCGTGCCGATGAAAGCGTTAAGTTGCGTCGGAGTCGCGGAGGCGGAACATTGCGGCGATTCCGTTCCGCCGCCGATCCCGTTGCAGTACCAATAAATGATCGCCGTGCCATAGCCGGAGGTAGACATTGAGGTTATCGGGCCCGATGTGCATGCGGCCGTCCCCGCCGGGGCCGAACTGCTGGTCCATACCGTATCGTTCGCCGTGCCGCAGACGCCGTTTACCGTCTGTGCGGCATAACAGGTTGCGGGCGACGGTTGGGTAGATCCCAAAGCGCAATTCGCCGCTGAAAGCGTGGAACCGGCCGGATAATTGACGCCGTCGCCGCCCAGACATTGCCAACAAACGTATGTAACCGAGCCTGCGACCGTGATGCCGCCAACGACTTCTCCCGTTGTGCATCCTGCATTATTGGTTTGAACGGACGTCAAAGACGTAACCGCTGCTTGCGGACCGCTCATGCTTGTACTGCAAACGCCAGCTTGATTCGCCGAGCATGAGGTGTTGCATATCGAACAACTGCCCGTGCCTGCGCAATTCCATAACCATTGGGTGTCGCTCGAATTCGCCGCGGGAACGGTGGTATATCCCGACGCGGCAACCGGCGTTCCGGACCCGACGACGCAAAGAGCCGTGCTTGTCGGCTCCGTCGTCTGCGACGTGGTATATGCGTAACATTGCGCGTTTGCCGTCACGCCGTACGCGCCGCAGGTTGCTGTCGTGCCGGTTCCAATCCCTCCGCACGTCCACGTCCAAGGATTTCCAGTGCCGCTAAGCGTCCCGACGATGCCGGAACTGCACATTGTAGTCTCGGTCGGCGCAACCGTGAGAGTTGGATACGTCGCCGAGTTCGATTCGGCGGCGAGCTGGCAAGCGCCGTTGAAAGAGCCGCCCGTTATGCTGCCGCTGCTGCCCGAACTGACAAAAGAAACCCACGACAGAGGAGAGCCCATATAGCCTTCGAATTCCGCCGTTGACGTATTGTAACGCAGCATGCCGGCGATGGCCGTCCCTATTGTCGTTCCCGGTTCCTGCCCTGTCGTCCCCGACGGCACGATCATCGCGTCCACATTATAACCAAGATCGAACGAAACCCGCGGCACGTAGCCGTTAGCGGCGATCGTTTGCGTGCCGTTATCGATAAGCAAGCCGGTCGCGTTCCATAATCCCACTTCCGTCGTCCCTATCGAGAAAGTCAGGGGATTTCCCGAAAGGGCGCTGCTCGATCCGCCCGCCGTTACGCGTCCGGTAGCATCGACCGTTACTGCGGAATAGGTTCCGGCTGCGACGCCCGTGAGGCTTAACTGCGTGGTCCCGATGCTGGCATTCACCAAAGCCGCGCCAGGAAAGAAATTCGTGTTGCTGCCGACAAGGTTTGTCAGGCCCGTTGGCGTTGTGCTTGATCCCGTGCCGCCGTAACTGACGGGCAAAACGCCCGTAACTTGCGAATTAAGATCTATGGTTCCAGTAAAACCGTTGCCGCCGTTTCCACCGTTTCCACCGCTGCCGCCTGGAAAATTTCCGGTCGCCGTTCCTTTAACAACAAGATTTTCGACCGTGAGAGTCCCTGCCACCGAGCCGTTGTTTCCCGAGATCGTCGCTCCACCCACAACTAACGATCCCCCTCCGAACGTGCCATTGCCGGTCGAGGTCACATCGCCTGCTGCATCGACGGCGAAAGCCCCTCCCGCCGCAGATAAAGTGCCTCCAAAAAAGCCGTTGCCGCTAGCCGCCGTCACGTCGCCTGCCGCATCGACGGTGAAAGCCCCCCCTGCCGCAGATAAAGTGCCGCCAAACGAGCCGTTGCCGGTGGTCGAGGTCAGGTTGCCGGCAGCATCGACTTTGAAAGCCCCCGCTGCCGAGGATAAAGTACCGCCAAACGTGCCATTGCCGCCAAACGAACCGTTGCCGCCGGTCGCCGTCACATCTCCTTTAGCATCAACGCTAAAGGCCCCTCCGGCCGCAGATAAAATCCCGCCAAACGAGCCATAGCCGCTTGTCGCGGTAATACTGCCGGTGCTTAGGGTAAGATTGCCGGTGCTTAGAACAAGGCTGCCGTTACTGTTAGTCATCGTGACTTCGGCGGATGTGCCTATGGTCACCAAATTGAGATTTCCGGGCACCGATATATCGCCCTTCGAATCTACCGACACGCCTTGCGCGCTATAAGAAGCCGTCGTCGTCGTTCCCGTTCCCGTGACTTGCCATACCGACGAACGATCGACGGCCTGAGCCGCGTTCATGCTCGTGGCAAAATTGTTCGACGCGGCCGTCGGCGCGGTTCCGCAGTTCGTTGTCGAGCTGAAAGCGCCGCTCGGACCGGCCGATAATATTTGAAACGCCGGAAGAGTCGTCGTGGATGTAGAGTTTTCCCACCGGCAAACGACGTAATAATGCCCCCATGGATCGAGCTGCTTGACGCCCACGCCGGATGCAAAAACGCCGACTTCCACCGGCGACCCGCCAGCGTAAAGGTATGCCGTGCCCGCAGGCATATGCGTATCGCTTGCAAGCGATCCATAATTTGCGGCGTTGCCGTAGTAAAAATCGACAAGTTTATTTGTGATCGGCGTACCTGCTGCCACTGCCGCTGCGTAGGCTGCGGCGCAACTGCCTTCTGCCCCGCCGCCTTGGGGCGGACATAAAAGCGTGCCGTCCGCGCTCATGATGGATGTCGCGGCCATCGTCGACGCCGCGGCTTCAAGATCGTTCTTGACCGACAAGCTGTTGACCAACAGCATATTATTGCTGATGCTTTGGGAATAACCGCTGAACAAAACGCCCGCGCCGACGCCGATAAGCCCAAGCATATAAAGGATTGGCGCAACGCCAAATCCCGCGCGATGACGGTTCTTTCTCACCGATTGTCGAGTGAACTTTTGTATAAGATTGTTTTTGTTCATCGTCTCTGCGTTACATCGACAGTCAAGCACACGGAAATCCCCGGGCAGAAAGATTCCCGCGAATCAATTGTGTAGATCGAAAACTTTAAGGAATTGCCAACGCACGGGCAAGACTTAACTGAAACGACACGCTAATATTTTCGATAATGTCGCATGGATTGATTCGATAACAAAACGATTGGGGTTTTGTCTCGACGTGACTTCAGTTGCCCGACAACAGTTTGTCGATGTCGGATTGGCTGATCGCGTTCGAGGGCAATTGAGGGCCGTTCAAAAGGCCTTTTTCGGGATCGGCCGAATGGACGTTTTTGGGGGTGTGTCCCTTGCCCACGCGATGGATTTCATCGCCCATCGCCTTGACGATCGCCTCGATGCGCGCGTCGATATGCTTGAGCGTTTCGACGACCTTGGTGATGCGCTGGCCGGTAACGTCCTGAAAATTGCAGGCTTCGAAAATCTTGGTCGTGCAATTGACGAGCCTTTCGTTGATCGCCGGCGCGCATTCGCCCGCAATCGCGCTCATCTCGTCGCAAACGTCCATGATGCGGTTTGTCGCGTCTTCGGTCGCGCCCACGACGGCGTCCAGCTCATCCGTCGCATCCGGAATGAAACTCGTGCTGATGTCGTCCGGCTTGATCGAAGCGATTTCGCTCTTGGCTTCGCGGATATAGCGCGCCAGTTCCTCAAGTTCGGAATAGAATTTCAGATCGGCGGCCGAAACGTCGCCTTCCAGAGACTGAACGACCTGCCGCACGACGGCGGCGACTTCCTCGGGCGACAAACAGGTTTTTATATTTTCGTGCGCGGCCTTGATTTCATTGCTCAGGCGTTCCTGAAAATCTTGCGAAGGCGCGGTCATGGGATATCCTCTAGAAGCTGCCGAGAACGGCGGAAATTTTCTGCTTGAGCGTTTCGGCGTTGAACGGCTTGACGATGTAGTTGTTCACGCCAGCTTCCTTGGCCGCAATGACGTTTTCGGTCTTGCTTTCGGCTGTGATCATAATGAACGGCGTGGCCTTAAGCGCGTTATCGGCGCGCACTTCCTTCAGCAGTTGCAACCCCGTCATCGGTTGCATATTCCAGTCGGAAATAACCAGCCCTATCGGCGTTTCGCGCAAAACCTTAAGCGCCATGCTGCCGTCCGTTGCTTGATGAACGTTCTTGAATCCCAGCTGTTTCAGCAGGTTCTCAATGATTCTTAGCATGGTCTTATAGTCGTCCACGATCAGGACGTTCATATTCATATCGACAGCCATTGAGCACCCAGAAGGTAAAGACACGGAGGATAGTACCACGCCCCCGATTGACGCTAAGCCAAGAAAATAAAAAAAGTGTTACCGCCCGATTCCGAACGGCCTCTCCGACCCAATTTGCGCTTGGGGTATGCACCTAGAACATAAACCACGCCATTTTTCAACCAAAAGCCGATAAAAGCGTTCCCCGGCATACAAAGTCATTTATCGTAACAGAGCAAACTACTTACGGGAACATCCAACCGTGTTCGCCCATTGAGAAAGTTAAGTTCGATGACAAACGCCGCGTGAATGACCTCCGCGCCCGCCTGCCGCGCCAGAGCCACCGCCGCCGCCGCCGTTCCCCCCGTCGCCAAAAGATCGTCGCACAAGACGGCCCTATCCCCCGATTTTATAAGACCCTCCTGCATTTCTATCGTATCTTCCCCATATTCGAGGGCATACGTGCGGGCTATGGTTTTTCCGGGCAACTTTCCCTTCTTGCGCATCATAACGAAGCCGATCCCCAAGTGGGACGCCAAAGCCGCGCCGACCAGAAATCCTCTTGATTCGATGCCGACGAGGATATCCGGATGCAAAGGATGCACCATATCGCCGAGCCGCACGATTGTTTCGCGCCATGCCTGCCCATGCCCAAGAAGCGTTCCGATGTCGTAAAACAAGATGCCGGGCTTGGGATGATCGGGAATCGTCCGGACATGGTCTTTAAGATTGAGCAAGAAAAGACTCCATTAACTGTTTTGTAACCCGGAATTAGCCTATACTGATTTGCGCAAGTCCCGCAACCAGAGATTTGATCTGTCGTTTGACTGTCCGCTTCTCCCGGGCAAGAGACAAGATTATAGGTGAACGCATGTCGTCAGCACTAACCCAATCCGACGTTGCCAAGCTTTTGGCCGAGCCGTCTCCCGCCGTTCGCGCCGAACTGGCAAGCAAGATTGGGCAAGAAATCGAGAATCCGAACCTCAACAAGTCCGAAACCGCTTTGGCGGAGGACATCGTCCGCATCATGGCCAAGGACGTGGAAGCGAGCGTCCGCATAGCCTTGGCCCAAAATCTGCGCAACGCACCCCATTTGCCGCACGACGTCGCCTTTAAACTCGCCAACGATATCGAAAGCGTCGCGTTGCCGATCCTCGAAAGCTCAACCGTTCTGACCGACGCCGATCTTATAGAAATCGTTCACAGCGGCGCGGCCTCCAAGCAGGAAGTTATCGCCGGTCGTCCGGGCATTTCGGAAAGCGTATCCGACGTTCTGGTCACCTCCGGCGCCGAGAAAGCCGTCGCCCGATTGATGGAAAACGTCACGGCGAAGATCAGCGAAAAAAGCCTCACCAAGGCCGTCGACCGTTTTGCCTCGAACGAGGGTATCAAGGAAAAAATCGTCAAGCGTCCGACGCTGCCTCCGATTGTCACGGAACGCCTCGTGACGATGGTCGCGGACAATATGCGCGATTATCTCGTTTCGCATCATCAGGTCTCGCCCGCCGTCGCCGCCGACATTATTTTGCAAAGCCGCGAACGCGCGATCGTCAGCCTGACGGGAAAATCGAGCATCGAAGAACTCGAAAAAATGATCGCCCAGATGAACGCCAACGGACGGTTGACGCCGTCTTTGGTTCTGCGCGCGCTTTGCACGGGCGACATCACTTTCTTCGAAGTGGCGATTTCGGTGCGCGCCAATATTCCGCTCGTCAACGCGCGCATTTTGATTCACGACGCGGGGCAGCTTGGCCTGAAGTCGCTTTACGAACGCGCCGGCATGCCTCCCGAACTTTTGTCCATTGTCCGCGGCGCAATCGACGTTCTGCACGAGACGGAGATGGGCGAGAGCATCGACGAGCATGACCGCGAACGCTATCGCGCCACCGTCATCGAGCGCATCCTGACCAAGTACGAAGATTTGGAAGGGGAAAACATCGATTATCTGCTCAGCAAGCTGGGCGATGTTTTGAAACCCGGGATTTTGCCTACCGGCTAAATTTAGCGGATTTTGGCGAGAAAGAATTTATGGACGCAGGAATCCGGCGTCAGTTCCGGATGAAATGTCGCGACAAGGTGACGCCCTTCTTCGATGAGAACCGGATCACCGTTGTACCGCGCAAGCACCGTCACGTTCTGCCCCGTTTTGCGGATGACCGGCGCGCGGATGAAAACCGCTTCGATTTTTTTCGCGCCGATGCGTTTTTGAAAATCGGGGTCCATCTCGATTTCCGCGATGCGGCTTTCGTTCTGGCGGCCATAGGCGTTTCGCTCGACCGAGATATCCACGACGCCGAGGCTTTCCTGCGGAGGGTTCGTGACTTCTTTCGCCAAAAGAATGGCGCCCGCGCATGTTCCGAAAACGGGCTTCTTCTTCGCAAATTCGATAAGCGCTTCCATCATGTCGTCGTAATGAAGAAGCTTGAGCATCGTTGTGCTCTCGCCGCCCGGAAGTATTAGTCCGTCGATGATTTTGAACGCGCGAGCGTCGCGGACGAGAAGAGGCGAGGCTCCCGCCCGCGCCAACGCGATCTCATGCGCCGCGAAGTCGCCTTGCAAAGCCAGAATGCCGACGGTTTTCATCTTCCTCACAACCCTCGTTTTTGCATGAGCTCCGATTCGGGGATTTTGGAGATATCGAGGCCGGGCATCGCGTCGCCGAGCGCGCGGCTGGCTTCGAGCAATTTGGCGGGATTGTCGTAATTCTTGACCGCCTGAACGATAGCCGTCGCGCGCGCGACGGGATCGGAGGATTTGAAAATGCCGGAGCCGACGAAAACGGCTTCCGCGCCAAGCTGCATGACGAGCGCGGCGTCCGCGGGCGTCGCGATTCCTCCGGCCGAGAAATTCGGAACGGGCAGCTTGCCGTTTTTCGCGACCCATGCGACCAGTTCCAGAGGCACACGGAATTTTTTGGCCTCGCGCGGCAACGTTTTTTTATTGGCTTTCGCGAGCGCCTTCATTTCTTCCACGATCGCGCGAATATGGCGGACGGCTTCGACGATATTGCCCGAACCGGCTTCGCCTTTCGTGCGGATCATCGCGGCTCCCTCCGAGATGCGGCGCAAGGCTTCGCCCAGATTGCGCGCGCCGCAGACGAACGGCGTTTTGAAAACCGCCTTGTCGATGTGATGTTCTTCGTCCGCCGGGGTCAAGACTTCGCTTTCGTCGATATAGTCCACGCCGAGGGATTCCAAAATGCGCGCTTCCATAAAATGCCCGATGCGCGCTTTCGCCATGACCGGAATGGAAACGGTCTTCATGATTTTTTCGATGACGCCGATGTTCGCCATGCGCGCCACGCCGCCGTCCTTGCGGATGTCGGACGGCACGCGCTCGAGCGCCATAACGGCGACGGCGCCCGCGTCTTCGGCGATCTTGGCTTGCTCGGCGTTCGTCACGTCCATGATGACGCCGCCTTTGAGCATCTCGGCCAATCCGGTTTTCAGGCGAAATTCTTTGCTCTTGAGATCGAACATATCGGCTCCTTTTGAAATGCATCCGGCTTTAAGCGGAATGCGCCGTACTATAAGCAAGGTTATCTTGCGCCTGCAAGTTCCTTATCTGCGATTATTAAGTTCTTCGATCTGCTCTATAAGTGCCTTAAAAAATGGGGTAAAATAGATTCATGAAATTTACTTTTTCCCTTGCCGCGCTTTTTGCCCTTTTGACGCTGGTTGGGGGCTGTTCCCGCGATCTGGCCGCGCATGCCGATGCGCTGGCACAACCTGCGGGATTGCGGCACGAGCAAATCAAGACCGGCACATTTATTCTAACGGCCTACGAAAAGGTCGGGGATCCGGCCCAGCCTTTCGATATTTATATCGAAGGCGACGGATTTGCGTGGCAAACGGAGTATGAGCCTTCGGCCAATCCCACTCCGCGCAAAGCCCTGACGCTGGCTTTGGCCGCCCGCGATCCATCGCCCAACGTGATTTATATCGCGCGGCCTTGCCAGTTCACTCCACTCGCTCTCGATACGCATTGCGATGTCGCTTATTGGACGGATAAGCGGTTTTCGGAGGAAGTCATCGCCTCCGTCGATCAGGCGATTGATAAATTGACTTCGGGGTACGGATACCCCCGTTTGAATTTGATCGGGTATTCGGGCGGCGGCGCTGTCGCGGTTTTAGTCGCGGCGCGGCGCGCGGACGTGGTTTCCCTCCGCACCGTGGCGGGGAATCTCGATCACGAGGAAGTCAACCGCCTGAACGACGTGGACCCTTTGAAAGGATCGCTCAATGCGATTGATCAGGCCCGCAAAATCGCGTCCCTGCCCCAAATTCATTTTAGCGGCGGAGAGGATGCCGTTATCAGCCCCGTCATAGCCAAACGGTTTCTTGCCGCTTCGGAACCCACCGATTGCGTGCGCCTCGAAAATATTCCCGAAGCTTCGCACGAAGACGGATGGATCGAGCGTTGGCCCGCCCTTTTGAAAGAACCCGCAGTTTGCGGACGTTAGTGTTTTTTGGCTGCGGGTTTTTTGACCGCAGGTTTTAGTGGCGGCTTTTTGCTTTCAACGTCCGGCAAGCCGCAGGCTTTGCCGATCGCGCGATAGGCGGGAAACGCGCCCTTCAGATCGAATGTATCGTTGATCGTCGCGACGCGGTTTTGAGAGGGGATGCCGAGGAGTTGCGCTCTGCTTCCGTTCCGGATCGCGGCGGCAAGCTTATGATCGGTCATCGCATCGCGCGCCCATGCCGTGTCCTTTACCGAAAAAAGATCGAAGGCTGACGCGCCGATCCGCACGCTGACGCCGTGCCTTGAATCGAGCAGCGCGCCCGCGCCGTAACTGAAAACATCGGTGCTGCCCTCGACGGGACGGTGCGTGATCATAAGATAGGATGTCCGGCCTTTTTTCTTTCCCGCCGGTTTTCCGGCTTTCGCCGTTACCATATAGCAAACGGTCTGGCCGCCTTCTTCCGTGACATACGCATGCCAAACGCCGAACGTTCCGAGGTCTTTGTCCTTGTGCGGAGCGGCATGCGCAGACGCGGCAAGCGCCCCTGTCCAAAGGACGAGAAAAAGCGCAAATCCGAAATGCCGGAGCTTTCTCATGGCGGCGCGCCATTGACGATGGGATTGAGGATCGGCGCCAGGGCCGCCAGCATTTGCGCCGATAAGGCGCTTGTAAAGACATAATCCTCGGCGTCTTCGCCCGCGACGTGCGCGGTGATCGTGCCGAAGAAACGGTCGCCTATATAAAACACGAAAGTTCCCGTGCGGTTCATGACGCGCGACGACAGAAGGCGCCCTCCCGCCGCGAATTCGTCGTAACGCTGGTCGCCCGTTCCGGTTTTGCCTCCCACGGGAAGCGGGTTTCCGGCGGCATCGCGATAGACTCCTTTGACGCGGCGCGCCGTGCCGCTTTCGACGACTTCGCTCAGGGCGCTTTTCATGACGCGGGCGATAACGGGGGACAAGACCTGCTCGCCCCGCGTGTCGGGACTGAGTTTAAGGAGCGTTTCATACGGCGTGTTTTTCCCGAATTCGAGAGAGTCGAAACGCTCGGTCGGCATTTTTACGCCGTCCGCCAGAATGATGCCGATAAGCTCTGCCAAAGCGCCCGGGCGGTCCGCCGAACTGCCGATCGCCGAGGCAAAACTGGGAACCAAACGGTCGAACGGATAGCCGAGCCTCGCCCAGCGTTTTTGGATGTGGGCGAAGGCATCTTCCTCCAGCATGATGCGGATGCGCGTGTCCTGCGCGTGTTTTTTGCCGGATTTATAGAGCCACGCGTAAGAAGCGATGCGCAAGGGGCGGCTGACTTCCATCAGCTCGCGGACCGTTGCCTGCGGATTCTTCTGCCAATAGGCGAGCAACCACAATTCCATCGGATTCACGCCCGACAAATACGCGCGATCTTCCAGCGAATAACGGTCGACGGCATAAGAGGCATAAAGTTTTTGCAGCCGCTCTTCGGGCACGGGGACGCGCCCTTCGTGCGTCCGCATAAATCCGCTATAGGAAGCGTAATCGGATGAGGGCATAAGCGAGCGGAACAAAACGGTGCGCGCCACGGCTCCTTTATGCGCCTGCAAAAGCAGCTTTTCGATCCGCGCGGCTTGCGGCAGATTTGCATAGTCCGCGATATAGCGGCCCAGAAAGACGCTGCCTTCCTGATCGGCAAAACGCTCCAGATAGGCGCGGCGCGCGGGGCCTTCGCCATCGCCGCTCAGAAGCTTATCTTTCGTCCGGGGGCCTTGCGCGATCGTGTAATTGACGATGTCCCGCATCACGCGGATAAACACGAGATTTACCGATTGGCGGAAGGCTTCGTGCAAATCCATCGTTTCGTAGTCTTCCTCGCGTTCGAAATTGTGGAAGACATGCTCGCCGCTTCCGGTGAAGAAAATTTCGTTCGGATTAGCGGAATATTTCCGGTCGAGCGACGCGTTCAGCATGGCTTCGAGGTCGGCGCTGGGGTGCGCGGTCAGCCACGCGATCGCCCATGACGTCAGATTGTCCGGCGCGTCTTCCGCCAAATCCTCTAAGGCGTCCTTATCGAGCCCCGCGTAGCGGCGGTGCAATTCGGCGACGATTTCAAGATACGTCACGAGCGTCCTGAGCTTGGCGGTCGAGCCGAGGTCGAGCTTCATGCCTTCGTTCATATCGAACGGGCCGTCGATCGTATCGGCTTGCAGGCGGATTTTATTGCTGTCCTTGCCGCGTTCGTAAAGCACGACGCTCCATTTGATTTTGGCGGGATCGTTGTCGGGCGAAAGCAAATGATAGCCGTAAAGCCCGTTGGCTTTGAGAAAATCCTTGTCGCCCATTTTCTTCAAAAAATCGACGAGCTTTTGCTCGGCAACGCTGTCGAACGTCGTTTGGCCGGAAAGATCAAGCCTGTCGACTTCGTAGAGCTTCTTGAGCCCCAGCAAATCCATCAAATGCGTGCGCAGGGCATTGACGGCTTTTTGCTCGATGTAAGGCGGCTCGGGCGGCATCGGAGCTTCGCGCAGGAAGACAAGCCGGGAGGATTTTGCGGCGTCGTGCAATGCCGCGGATATAATGCCTGCGTTTTCCAGACGATCCAGGGTCGCGTCGATCAGTTCATCGAGCGCGGCGCGGTTGGTTTGCAGATAAGTGCTGGGCCTCCGTTGCGCCAAAATAAGCCCCAGCGCGGCGCGGTAAACGAAGGCTTTGGATTTCAGGGAATCGGCGTCGTCTTCCCTCAATTTCAGCGCGGACGACGCCGCGTTCAGATCGATGCCGAACCACGCCCACAAGCCGTCGCCGATGCTGTTGATCTCGCCGAATCCCGGGCGCGCCGATAAAGGCGTGCTGTTGAGATAATCGAGGATGATTTTTTTCCGCGCTTCGCGCGTGTCGGGACCGTCGAGATAGACGCGGAAAGAGGCCGAGGCTATCTGGCGCAATTTTTCCAAGGCGCTGCCGGTTTTTCCCTGAGGCGAGAAGCGGAATTTTTCGATCTGCGTCGCGAGCGTGCTGCCGCCGCCCGCGTTAGCGCCCGGGACAAAAACATGCGCGGCTTGCCCAAAAATGGCGGAAAATAAGCGTCCCCATTCGATAACGGGATTGCGCGTGACGGGGCCGTCTTTCAGCAATTCGCGGTTTTCGATGTAAAGCAGCGTCTCGACGAGCAGCGGAGGAATTTGGTCGAAGCCGGAGAAAATGTGTTGGGGGTACGACGCTGCGTAGATTTTCTCGCCGTTTTTATCGAAGAGCGTCAGTCCCGCCTCCGTTTTGGGGCGGTAGATGGGATAGAGCCCGCGCCGGAGCAGCGTGTCGTAAGCATCGGACGCGTGCATCTGCGCTTGAACCGTGAAAGCGTCGGCTTGCAGCGCCTTGATGTAAAAAGGCAGATAGCTGTAGCCCAACCTTTCGTTATAGGGGCCAGATTTGGGCGTGCGCATATGCGGGTTCGCGCCTTGCTGCATCGAGAAGAAAAGACGCTGGTCGTACGAGGAAAATCCTTTGGCCTGAACCTCGGACGTGCGCACTTCGTTATTCATGAGGCTCGCGACGATCACGCAAAGGCACAGAAGTATCGCCGAAGAGAAAATCCAGAGCAGTTCGCTTTTCCAGGACGGCTCTTTTTTCTTCCGCCGGGGATGTTTGGCTGGCGCAGGCGCGGCTTTTTTTGCGACCTTTTTTATGTCTTTAGAATGTCGCACAGCTTTCCAATCAGTTCGGCGCGGAGAACTTCTGTTTGCGTTTTGGAGAACATGTCTTTGACAAGGACGACGCCTTTGGCTTGTTCGTCATGCCCCAAGAGTATAACCACGGGAATGCCCGATTTATCGGCGTATTTGATCTGCTTGTCGAGCTTGGCGGGTTCGAGCCACGTTTCGACGCGGAATCCTTTCGCGCGCAATTCCGTCGCAAGCGGAAGCGTATAAGCCTGCAATTGCGGATCGAGTTGGGCGATGAGGATTTGAACCGTCGGCGGCACCGATTTTATGAAATCGTTCAACAATCCGTTCGCGTTCAGTTGGTCGAAAAGGCGCGTGAGGCCGATGGAAATCCCCACGCCCGGAAGTTTCGATTTCGTATAGTGACCAGCGAGGTCGTCGTAGCGACCGCCGGAACAGACGCTGCCGAATTCTGGATGCGCGCCGATGTATGTTTCGTAAACGGTTCCCGTGTAATAATCGAGGCCGCGCGCGATAGCGAGATTGAGCCGCGTGCGATTTTCGGGAACGCCGAGAGCGCGCAAGGCATCGACCGTTTGCGTAACTTCGGCCAATCCTTGCTTGAAGACGGGATCGTCGATCGACAACGCGTTCAGCGACGCCAGAATCTCGTTTTTGTCGCCCCGATGCGCGATCAGGCGCAGCAAATTCTCGGCATTCGGGCCGGATGCCCCCAGATTTTCTATTTCTTCGCGCACTTTGGCCGCGCCGATTTTGTCGAGCTTGTCGATTTCGCGTAAAATCAGTTTTTGCTTTTCGTCGTCCTTGATGCCGTATCCGGATAAAATTCCGCGCAGGATTTTCCGGTTGCTGAAGTGGATCGTGAAATCGCCGACTTTCAGTTCTTCGAAAATTTGCACGATGATCGCGGGAAGTTCGGCGTCAAAGGCGGGACTGAGCTTATCCTTACCGATGACGTCGATGTCGCATTGGGCAAATTCGCGGAAGCGTCCGCGCTGCGCGCGCTCCCCCCGATAGACGCGCTGCATCTGATAGCGGCGGAAAGGAAAAGCCAGTTCGCGCTCGTGCTCGGCCACGTAACGCGCGAGAGGAACCGTGAGGTCGAAACGCAAAGCGAGATCGGCGGCGTTTCCCTGCTGCATATCTCCCGTCGATTGGACAAAATAAACCTGCTTTTCGGTTTCTCCGCCCGATTTGGTGAGCAGAACGTCTTTCAGTTCAAAAACCGGCGTCTCGATAGGAATAAATCCGAATTTTTCGAAGCCTTTGCGGATAACATCGGACATATGCTGGAAAATTCTTTGCTCACGGGGAAGAAGTTCCAGAGTTCCGGAAGGAGTGCGCGGGGTGATCATCGGATCATCGATTCCAAAGTTAAAATAATCGGTGCAGGGGATTATACAGCCCCTTCGGCAAAATTCTTCCTGAAATTTAGCGCGCGAATCACGGCGTCAGACGGAAGACAAAATCCACGGTGTTTACCGCGAGATTGCATGCCGTTTTGGCCGACGCGAGGTCCCAAGGGAGGGTAAGCGCCGGAACGTGGCTAACCCTTCCTGTTCCGTTGATATAAACATCGACGAGGCCGGGCAATGCGGTGGGGTTGGAATTTCTAAGCGCAGCCCCGATGCAAGCGTTTCCCGAAGGCAGCAAGGCTTCGATGGCGAACAGGGGAACGCTCGCGGTACTGGTGGCCGCAGTAAAAGCGCACCCCGTGCTGCCTGTGGCTTTCCATCCGCATACATAAAGCGAATTGTAGGGGGTGCCCGCAGCCGGAAGGCCTGTGGTGGATTGTTCGCCGAACGGCGAATCTACGACCGAAACGCCCCCGCTGACATGGACAGCATCGCCCGGAAAAACGTTGAGAGAGGTCAAGATGGGCATCATCCCCGTCACGGCGCCTACCGTCGGGGTCAAGGTCGTATCGAAATAGGTCTTGCCGACGTAATTTCCGCGGATATTTCCGACGATGACATTCAGCATCTCGGAAAATTTTTCTTGTTTGGCGTTGCTGTTTATGTTCGAGGCCAAGGCCCAAACGCCGGAAAGGATTATTCCGGCAACGCCCAAAACAATGGCAAACTCGGTCAGGCTGAATCCGCGTTTACGTTTGCGTTGCGTTTGGGTCTGTTTCGGATTCATTCCGTTTACCTGACCTAGTAGCCTCCGTTAACGAGCAGGCTCCTCAGCGTTTTCATTTCTTCCAAAGCGCGGCCCGTTCCGAGCGCAACGCATGATAACGGGTCTTCGGCGACCGAAACCGGCAAGCCCGTCGCGTGGCGCAAGACGAGATCGAGGTTGCGCAGCAAAGCGCCGCCGCCGGTCAGAACGATGCCCTTGTCCACGATGTCGGCGGCGAGTTCGGGCGCCGTGTTTTCCAAGGCAACCTTGACCGCTTCCAGAATCGCGCTGACGGGTTCGGCAAGGCTTTCCGCGACCTGGCGCTCCGTGATCACGATTTCTTTCGGAACGCCGTTCATCAGATCGCGTCCTTTAATTTCGGACGTGCGGCCTTCGCCGTCTTCGGGCGGGCACGCGGAGCCGATTTCCTTCTTGATGCGTTCCGCCGTGCTTTCGCCAATCAGGAGATTGTGATAGCGGCGGATGTAATTGATAATCGCTTCGTCGAGCTTATCGCCGCCGACGCGCACCGAGCGCGAATAGACGATGCCGCCCAACGACAATACGGCCACTTCGGTCGTGCCGCCGCCGATATCGACGACCATCGAGCCGGTCGGTTCCGTCACGGGCAATCCTGCGCCGATCGCGGCGGCCATCGGCTCTTCGATTAAAAACACGCGGCGCGCGCCCGCCGATTCCGCCGATTCCTGAATCGCGCGGCGTTCGACCGCCGTCGAACCCGACGGCACGCAGATAATGATTTGCGGATTGGCGAAACTGCGGCGGTTGTGAACCTTGCGGATGAAGTGCTTGATCATCTCTTCCGCGACTTCAAAATCAGCTATAACTCCGTCGCGTAAGGGCCTGATCGCCTGTATATTTCCAGGAGTGCGCCCCAGCATCATTTTAGCTTCGTCGCCCACGGCCAGAACGTGGCGTTTGCCCTTGATCTGCGCAATCGCGACGACCGAAGGCTCATTCAGCACAATGCCGCGGCCTTTCACATAGACAAGCGTATTGGCCGTGCCGAGATCGATGCCCATATCGGCAGAAAGAAGTCCTAACAGATTGAAGAACATATATTATTACCTACGGCAAGGGAGATTCGTTGCGCAAAGATTGAGAGGAACTTTCTGACACCGGAACGTGTTTTTCGCAAGAGGTATCTTGGGGGTGTTTTTTTCCGTGGAAATATTTGGAAAACGGCAGCGTCATGGAATCATCTTATAAATGCCGCGCCTGATTTTCCATTCCCACCGGAGAAAATTAATCATGAAGACGCGCCGCACTTATTGATAGATATGGATGAAAGTATTTTGACCTGTTGACAAAACGACATGAATAACCATGAATAACCTTCATGAAGTAATATTTAATTCCCAATTAATAATGGGAGAGTAAGGAGACTGTCATTATGTTATTTGTTGCGCCCGTTCAAGTTGCGCCCGTTCAAGAAATCCGCGCCCCTGAAATAAAATCAGAAAAGCACCTTCCTGAAAATAACGGAAAGAAAAATCTTCCCCCTGTTCCGCGCAGATCGGATTATGCCCGTTTGCAACCTCCAAAGAAGGAACAAGCACTCGTGCAAAAAACCGACACAGGAAGGCGCGGCAAGGCAGAAGATTATTTATATCGTCCGGAACATCCGTATCACCCCCAAAAAGACAGAACGAGTCCTCTCGCGGAATTAAGCCGTCTCCCAAGAAAAGACCGTACCAACCGGAGGACTCGGGCCAAAGTCGAAAATTATCTTCGGCAGAAAAGCCTGACCCGTTCTTGATTTAAAACGGGCAAAACGGCGATTTAAGAAATTCGAAAATCCCAATAAATATGGAAATTGAGGAGTACATTATGAATAAGACTATTAGCAATCAGGCTTTACACGGGGATTGTCCATCTGCAGACTCTCCCTTCTGGTATGCCCCTGAAATTCTGCCTGCAAAATACGACGAAGAAGAAGTAAAGGAAGCTTCTCCCGAAGCCCCCAAAGGCAGAAAACATATCCTTCTGGAACACGACAGCGAAGCGGCTCCTCACGTTTCTAACTTGTCGAATATCGCCGCCCTCCGCTGGGACATACGCTCTTTCTCCGACATAGACGCGGTTGTCTGCGCGGTATACATCCCCTCCGATCCGGACGCTTCGGATGCATCGTCCGATCTTGAGGATGATCCTCTCGATGAGAAAAATCTTCAGGATGATTCTCTCGATGAGGAAGACACGGACCCCCAGGCCCCGCCCAAAAAGGAACATTACGGTTTTTCCAGCGCAGAGATAAAACAGATTCACGCGCTCAAAAAGATTCTTGAACTGAGCGATCATGCAAACAGTCTCCTTTCAAAACCGACGGACGAACAAATTGAAATCCCCGGTAATTTCATTCCCGATCATGCAACAAGAATCCCCAACGAAATGATGGGATATGATCTTGCCGAAGCTGGATTTACCGCTGCGAGCCTTAATATGCTCAAAGACAAAAGCCCTCAGGCGTATAAGCGCCTCGCCTGTTTAATGGATTTCGGCAGGCAAAAATTGTTGGAAGAGAAGAGGGTCAGAGCCAGCAAACTCGCCGCTGAACAAGCGCGGCGTTACGGCGGCAGAAGTTATGGCCCTGTCGTTCCTGACGCACAAATGCGGTCCTACAGGGCGTTGAGAAAACTTCCCGCTCCTTCGTCGGGCGCATCAAGAGATTTGGATTCTCTCTTTCCGAAAGGTTTTTCGGCTGATTTAGAGTCGAGAAGGCCTCAAAAGATATATTCATTATGAATAATGTCTTCAATATATACGCATGAAAGTATTAGACTCGCTTGACAAAATGCCGCCGATAAACAAATATTTTTTCATAAATGAACACTAGTGCCCAATAAATATGGGAAGAAGGAGCTTATTATGGTTGAGTCAGTTGTTTTGGATAATGGGTCGGACGTTTCTCATTCTGATAGACTTACCTTGCTATATAAAATGAAAGATCTGCGCGCTCTGGGCGGATCCGTTGATCCCGTGAAAGATCACAACATAAAATCTAAAGACATTACCAAAGTTAAAATCGAGTCGGGGAAAGATGTGCCGGAATCTTTCGTTTCCATAACCTATATCCCGCGTAAATCGACCCTCGTTTCCCGTACATACAACGTATTGAATCATGTGGCCGACGAAACGACTGGCGATGAGCCTGTTGATGCGGTTCAAAGAATTGCCGAAAAGAATGCCGAGACTGAAAAGAGGATTCTTGAGACGGAAGAAGATATCAATACTTATCCCAAAAAAGAATCGATCGTTGGAAAAGACCCGGAAAAGTGGGTTAAGAAAGACGGGCGCTATGTCCTTCTTAATAAGAGGGAAGAAGTCCCGCACGAAAATGGGGATGAATACACGCCCGATAAGCTCCGTCGCATGAAGCTCGACCTCGCCAACAAAAGGTTCGCAAAAAATAATCCTTGCGGAACATCCGATGATTTCAATCTTGGCGCCGCAAGCGAAGAGATAAGGAGCATCCCGACGTTGGATGGATCGGAACGTCCCGTTCCCGAGTTCCTATTTGTCGCTTCGGTCAGATCCCAGCAACTATAAAAGCCGATAAGGCGTTTACGGACAAGCTTGATTCGGACGACGCTGAAGTTACGCGTTAAGTTGGTATATGCGCGGGGTTATTCATTATGAATAATGTCTTCAATATATACCCATGAAAGCATTAGACTCGCTTGACAGAAGGCCTTTTTATTAAGAAAGTTATAGCGATTAATTTAAATAGTCGTTGCAGATAAAATATGGGGAAAAACGTTATGAAGCCATACAAGTTGGGCAAAGGATTGCCGGATGAAGTCAGGCATGCGGAAATTGCCGCCGTTTACGATGAAATATTTTTTAGCAGGCTTGAAAATGAGGGCGTTTTTCCCGCATCGGGATATCCTCAATATTCCGCCGAGCTTCCTCCGGAAATTACAAATTTCAAACTCCCCTCCGGAAAAGATAAAAAGGCCAAGGCGATCGACACCTATGAGGAAATGCTCGATAGAAACGAGGATGTTGTTTTTCCCCACGTTAAGTCTCAAACAAGGGAGCTTCCCAAAAAAATTACTTACATTCCTTCTGTTCCTTCCGTTCCTCAAAAGGGGATGACTTTGGGAGACATGCTGATAACGAAAGTTAGCCAGTACTTACATTTGTAAGTAAGACGGAACACAATCGCTTTTTCCTTCGGGCTTCGGCCTTACGACGACAACGCCGTTTTTTGCAAAGCCGCCAGTTCGGCGATGCCTTTTTGCGCGAGACGTAAAAGCGCGTTGAATTGGGATTCGGAAAAAGGCTCCTGCTCCGCCGTGCTTTGAATCTCGACGATGCCCCCTGCCCCCGTCAGGACAAAATTCGCGTCGACTTCGGCGTTTGAATCCTCGGCGTAATCGAGATCAAGAACGGGCTCGCCCCTGTAAAGACCGCAGGAAACAGCCGCGACCGAAGTCGTCAACGGGTTCGCCGTCAAGCGCCCCGTTTTCATCAGATAGCGGCACGCCAATCCCAAGGCAACATATCCGCCCGTGATCGATGCCGTTCGCGTGCCTCCGTCGGCTTGCAAAACGTCGCAATCGACTTTGATCTGGATTTCGCCCAGAATTTTTCTATCGACCACTGCGCGCAGGCTGCGCCCAATCAGGCGCTGGATTTCCTGCGTGCGTCCCGATTGTTTGCCTTTGGCCGCTTCGCGGTCGGTGCGTTCCGCCGTCGCGCGCGGAAGCATGCCGTATTCGGCAGTGACCCAACCCAATCCTGAATTGCGCAAAAAGGGCGGAACTTTTTCATCGACGCTCGCGGTGCACAGCACGTGCGTGTCGCCGAATTTCACAAGACACGATCCTTCGGCATATTTTGAAAATCCAGGTTCGAGAAAAACGGAACGCATTTGGTCGGAAGACCGGCGGGAGGGGCGCATGAAAAGACCTGAGGTTCGGGGTTTCAAATTTGAAGATTTGTTAGCACATTCCGCGCCTAAAGGAGCAAACAATGTTTTTTGCGCTCTAGCGGCAAAAATCCGGTTTGTGTTTTCGGCGGAAGAAAGTAGGCTCTTTTTAATTCTTTTCGTCACGCTCGGAGCCGCACATGAAGCATTTTCATCTGGCGTTGCAGGGATTTCTTACCGTCGTTCTGGTTGCGCTCGTGGCGCTGGCGTTTCCGGCGCTTATCGGAAAAACTCAGGAACTCGCGGGTTCGAAAAACGAAGAAGCGTCGCTGCCGACAGTCAGCGTTTTGTTCCTCGGCAACAGCTATACTTACGTCAACGATCTGCCGGGGATGGTCGGACAAATCGCGTCGTCCGATCCGAACTGCCGCGTGAAACTCGCCGTTCAGTCGGTGACGCGCGGCAGCGCGCGTCTCAAGGATTTATGGGACGACGGCAAGGCGTTGAAGGTTTTGCGTTCAGAGCCGTGGGATTTCGTCGTGCTTCAGGAACAAAGCCTGTGGGCCTTGAGCGGCGAACAAATCAAGATCACATTTGATGCGGCTGCCGACTGGAACAGGGAAATACTTAAAGCGTCCGGGCATACCGTTCTTTACGGAACTTGGGCGAGGCAGGCGGGGAGTTCGTGGTACAGCGACAAGGAATATCAGGCTTGGAATTTGAAAGACGCCGACACGATGCAACGCGCCCTCGACACTCGCACGCGCGAACTGGCGGAACGTTTGGGCGCATCCGCCATTTATGTCGGCGATGCTTGGGACAAGGCGCAGAAATTGCCGTCACCGCCCGTTTTGTTCGCCTCGGACGGCAGTCATCCAAGCCCTGCCGGAACTTATTTGGCGGCGTTGCTTTTTTATCGCCATTTTACGGGGAGCAAACTCGATTCCGTCCGCTTTATTCCTTCCGGCGTGACGCCGGAGCAAGCCAGAGAACTTGTCGCTCTGGCGGCGGAATAGATCGCCCAATTGATTATGGTTCTACCGTCAAACAGCTCTTGCCGTGCTGGACGAGATACGAGCAAATGGCTTGCGCGGTTTTCTTGTCGAGAGACATCAGGCGCGCGCGGTACATGACCGTGCCGCCTCCCGCCGCGAACCTTTGCACCTGCGGATCGGGCTTGGAAGGCAAACCGGATATGCTGGAAACAAGGGAGGTAAGCGCCTGACGGCCAATCGCGGGATTGCTGTACGCGCCGATTTGCACGCCCCACGTGCCGCCTCCCGCCCGCGTCTGTTTCGGCTGACCTGCGGCAGGGGCAAGCTCCTGCAACGCTTGGGAAGAAGAAGCTTGTTCCTCGGAAGCGCCGCCGGACGGAAAAACGACAGCGACCTTTGCAGGCAAAACGACTTCTCCTTCGCTGTCGCTGTCGGCGCTGTCGCCTTCGCCCTTCGCCGAGGCGAAGTGCTGCGGATGCGTGTCGTCGTCCGCATCGGCAAAGCTTTGATCGAGAAGCTGAGCCATGTGATTATCCCGCGCGATGGCCGAACGCCCGCCAAAAACAACGGCGACGAGGCGCGTGTCGCCGCGCTTGGCCGACGCGACAAGATTAAATCCAGACGTGCGGATGTAGCCGGTCTTGATTCCGTCCATTCCGTCGTAACGGTCCATCAAATGGTTATGGTTGTGATGGTAAATTCCAGCGTAGGCAAAACTGTCGTGGGAAAAATAGGGATAGTATTCGGGATAGTGGTTGATAAGCGCCGCTCCCAAAATCGCCATATCGTGCGCGGTCGTGACCTGATAGGGGTTCGGCAGGCCGGACGGATTGCAAAAACGCGTCCTTGTCATGCCGAGCGCCCGTGCTTGACGCGTCATCATTTCCGCAAAGGCGGATTCGCTGCCGCCTAAATTTTCCGCCAGAACCACGGCGGCGTCGTTCGCGGATTCCGTGATGACGCCCAAAATCGCGTCCTCGACGCGGATGCGCTGCCCCGCGCGCAGGCCGAGCTTCGACGGCGATTGATAGGATGCGTTTTCGGACACGCGCAGGTATTCGCCGAGGGTTAAACGTTCCGACTCCAACGCCTGAAAAGTCAGATAAAGCGTCATCATTTTCGTCAGCGAGGCCGGATGGCGTAAATCGTCCGAATTCGTCTCGTGGATGATTTCTCCCGATTCCGCGTCGATGACGATGTCGGCGTAACCCGCGCTTCTATCGACCGCCGCATGGACATGATGATGCCCATGATGATGGGGCCGCTTTTTGGCCAGCGCCTCCCCCGGGCTTAACGCCAGAGCCAACACGGCAAGACACATGATTATTTTGCTTATTCTCATTGGAAACCGTCACGCATTTTCGTCGATTCGATGGGAACTTTCATAAGAATCCAAATCGCAGGGCGAATGCAAGCACCTTTTTTCCACAAGACAAAAACAGGAACGCTGGACTTCGGCGATTTTAACGCGTAATTATTAACCAAATCTAACTCGGCGGTTATCTCGTTCACTTTTAACTCGGAGGGATCGTGCCATGAACTTGAATAAGAACACGTGTAAGTGCGAGCGCCTTGTTCGCATCGTTGTCGGGCTTGCGATCGCATCGCTGGCTTTCTGGGGACCGAGCAGCCCGTGGTTTCTTTTGGGACTGATCCTCGTCGTCGTCGGCGCGGGTGGATGGTGTCCCCTTTACACGCTCTTGGGGATCGACAGGTCCAAATCCTGCAAGTGCTCATGCTGCTGTAAAGGCAAGACCGAGGACAAAGAAAAGCCCCAAGTCTAGCTAAGACTTTACCACGAAACGGCTGTGGCTGCTTTCTTGTCGGCTGCAAGAATTTTAGAGAGCAGCGTGATAAGTTCGAGCAATGGCTCCCACGGCATTTTACGGTTGGGATGGCGCTTGGACATGGAATCCCAGCAGTAGATGGCATGTCCCACTTTTCCAAGGCTGTTGCCCAGCGTCCAGTAAGCCTTGCTGCTGTTCTGAAGAAATTTCAGGAAGTCGGCGGACCCCGTTTTGAACTTGAACATTTTATCGTAAGAGCTTTGGTATTCGTTCAAGACGCGTTCCGCCGCATGCCATTCTTCCTGCAGGCGCGTTTTGATCATTTCCAACATCTCTTTAATTTCCGCGCGCTCCTGGCCCGACACGGCGGCGATGGGAATTTTGACGTCTTTAAGCCACGTGGTGATATTCCCCATCGATTCAATGGTGCGCTGGTGCTCAAAGCCGTAAAAAATAATGCCTTTCCATGCGGCAAAAGTCTCAAGTTCCCTGCCCGCAGGCAAACGAAAAGCCATGACTAAGGGCTTCAAAGCTTCAAGATCGCGGCCTTCCCATATTTTTTCGACCAGCTTGCGCGCGACTTCATCGGACGATAAAGCATCGGGAAACGCCGCCTTGGCCAAGGGTTCGAAGCCTTGGAGAATAAACGCCTCGATCTGGCCCCATAATTCCTTACCGACCTCGAAATAATCGGGGTTCATATTTATTTTTTCGTTGATAAAGACATCCTTGAGCAAAAACGGATCTAGCGACGGCAATTTGTCGAGGACTTTGAGGATGCGCATATCCCCGTCCAGAAGTTCGCGGGGCAACGCGCCTTCGCCGAAATTATCGAGCAACGCCATCTCGGCGCCTTTATCGTGAACAAAGACGGTGCGTCCGCCTTCGTAGATGTCGTTCTCGTTGAAGGGCAGGTAAAGTTTGGTGCCAATGCCCGACGTGCGCGAATTCGGATCGGTATCCTTGATCAACACCAAATTATTCAAGGGCTTGCACGAGAAAAACGTTTTGGCGTTCGGGTCTTTGGCCAGAATGCGCCGCGTCATGACGTTACAGTTCAGGACGCGCGGCGACCCGACATCGAGCATTGGTTTCAGGTATTCTTTAGTCATAGGAACCAGCCAGCTAATTGAACAAAAATAAGGCGGACGAGTTTAGCTTGAATTAAGTTAAGAAAAGGTCACCAATTTCCTATTTCATGCAGAAGTATAGCGTCTTTTTCCCAATTATTGCATTTTTAGGCAAGCATGAAAGTAATATGAAACTTTACTGCTTTTGGCCCGCTTGTTATGTTGCGTCAGCCGATGGCGTGTATTTTCGGCCTTTTTGTGCAACATATTCGCGCGTTTTGGGAGATTATTTATGGCATTCTTTGATGACGGGGATACTCCCTTTGACATGATGTCGGCCTTATCTTCGGCTATTAACGGGGGCCGCAACAGACAAGCTTCTATCGAAAAAAGTATCGCGGAGAGGATTGCGGAAGGACACGGGGTAAAGTTAATCAGGGACGCTTTCGATCTTTACCAAGCCGGCAACGAGCCCGAAGAGGTGTCCTACGGCGGCGGACTTTTCGCCTCCCTTATCAAAATGGGATTGGCGAAGGAAATCGCGGAAGACGATAAAATTATCCAGCAGGCGATTTCGTATTTTCGTCGCGACAAAACGGTCGACGAAGCAACGAACGTTCTTATTCCTTTGGCGGAGAAGGGACAATCCGCCCGTATCGTCGCTTTGTATCCTGAAGTGTTTGACCGTTTGGCAGAATTATTGGCGTCGGGGGACAATTCTCTCATGACGCAAGCCTCGGCTCTTACCTCTTCCATGGCTCAAGATAAACAAGCCGACGCCATCGTCCGGCATTCCGGATTGCTGTCCGCCATCGTTCAAGTTTATTCGGACGACACTCCTTATTCGGTCAACGAGAATGACAGGCCTTTGGAACCCACTCGTCTTGTTTTCTTCAAAATAGTGTCGGATGATCCGGACGCTAATCTGGATGCCCTTTTGGCCAATCTTTCCGAAGTCATGTCGTCTCTCCCAAACGAGCGGTTAGATGATCCCACCGACAAAGTTACTTTGGGCGGGTATTTGCTTGCAACGCTGGTAAAGAACGAAACCGGTTCGACGGTCGTCAAGAATGAGGACGTGCTGGCAAAAACGCGGGAATACCTTTGCGATTCAGGCGTCGGCGACAACACCCGCCGCTGCGCTATTGCCCTTGCGAATACCATCGTCGAGCATTCCGACAACGAATTTGCAGCCATGCGTTATTTTACTTTGAAGCGCTCCGGCAACGGCGTTTTAAGGGGATTTTGGGATCTTCTGCATAAGCCTCGGCGGTGATTTCGCCTTTTATTTTTTCGGCAGCCGCGCGGCGACGAAGTCCATCATCGGCTGCGGCAAAGCGGCCAGAAAGCGAACGATCGCATACATCTGCCACGGAAAAGCGATGCGGGCTTTATTATCGGCCAAGCCTTTGCGGATCAGGCGCGCCGCGCGTTCGGGAGACATCAAAAACGGCATCTGGAAGGGGTTCGCGTCGGTCATCGGCGTTTTGATAAAACCCGGGCATATGACATTGACTTCGACGCCATACGGCGCCATTTCCGCGCGCAAACCTTCGCCGTAAACGCGCACCGCCGCCTTGCTGGCCGCGTAGGCGGAGCTTCCGGCAAAACCGCGAAAGCCAGCCAGAGAACTGACGATCGCTATCTGCCCGAATCCGCGCTCTTTCATCAAGGGCAACGCGGGATGGATCGTATTAAAAACGCCGGAGACGTTAACGGCGAATACCGTTTTCGATTGATCGTCGATTTCTTCGATGCGCGAGGTCTTGCCGGAAATGCCCGCGTTGGCGATGATAAGGTCTATCGCCGCCGCTTTGTCGCGCTCCTTTATCCACGCGGCCATCGTTTCCGCGTCGGTAACGTCGCCCATGTGCGTCGCGACTTCCGCGCCGCGCCTGCGCGCTTGCGCCGCCGTACGCTCCAAACGTTCCGCCTTGCGCCCGTGCAACGATAAAATAATGCCCGGCGCAGCATACGTGAACGCCAAAGCCGCGCCGATGCCGCTCGAGGCTCCCGTTATCAAAATATGGCGAGGATCGCGCATGATGAAAAAAGATAACAAGAATAACGAGAATCTGCACGTATAATTTTCCAACATTGCTGTTCGGAAATAAAAATGCTTAAAAGGCTTATGACATTGCCTTTCGATTTGATTCGCCGACGTGGATTGATGCTCGTTCTGTCCTCTCCTTCGGGCGCGGGAAAAACTACGTTGTCGCGCCGCCTTTTGGAAACCGATTCGGAAATTTCGTTGTCGATTTCCGTCACGACCCGCGCGCCGCGCAAGGGCGAGGTTCCGGGTCGCGACTATATATTCGTCGACGCGACCGAATTCAACCTGATGATCAACCGCAACCAGCTTCTGGAACACGCGAAGGTATTCGGCAACTATTACGGCACGCCGCGCGCGCCCGTCGAAGAAGCTTTGGCGAAAGGGCGCGACGTTTTGTTCGACATCGACTGGCAGGGCACGCAACAGCTCGCGGAAAAAGCGCGCGACGACCTCGTGAGCCTCTTTATCTTGCCGCCGTCGTGGTACGAGCTTGAGCGACGCCTGATGAACCGCGCGCAGGATGATCCTTCGGAAATCAATCTCCGCATGGCCAAGGCCTCGGACGAGATGAGCCATTGGGCGGAATACGATTATGTCCTCGTCAACAAAGACATCGACCAATCGGTCGAAGCGCTGCGCGCGATTTTGCTCGCGGAAAGGCTGAAACGCCACCGGCAGCTTGGGTTATCCGAATTCGTCGGCGGATTGCAGGCGGGACGTTAGGGTCGGGACACCTGTCCCGCACGCGCGATTGTTCTTGCATGAACGCCTAAGACTCCAAGAAAGCCTTCGGAATCTTTGTGATCGAACGAGCCTTCGTTTTCCATCGAACTGTCGCTTGAAAACAGGTTATGCGGGATATCGGTCGCATTGATGTAGGAAACGTTGCCTTTGTAAACCGAGACCGTGATCGTTCCCGTCGCCAGCTTCGTCGCTTCGGCGATCGCTTTGCGCGACATGCGCGTGGCGACGTCGTTCCAGTAGCCCTGATAAAGCTGCTTGGAAATTTCTGCCGACAGTTTTGAGAACAACTCATGCGCGCGGCGGTCGAGGATCAACTGCAAGAGGAACGCATAAGCGGAGCCGAGCAATTCCATGCCGGGCGCTTCGTAGATGCCGCGCGATTTGACGCCGACGAAGCGATTTTCGACCATATGGAGACCGATGCCGACGCCGTGCTTGCCGCCGATTTCGTTCGCGATCAGCATCGCTTTCAAAGCATCGACGGGTTTGCCGTTGATCAAAACCGGCTTGCCTTCCTCGAAGCGCACGGAAAATTCCTCGGCCTTGTCGGGAGCTTGTTCGGGCCAGACGCCCATTTCCGGCGTGACAAAATGCGCGGGCGTTTGGAGAGATTCCAGTTTGCCCGCTTCATGCGTCAAACCTAAAAGATTGGCGTCCGTCGAATAGGGCTTGTCGCGCGAAGCCTTGATCGGAAGGCCGTGCTGCTCGCAATACTCGATCATCGGGATGCGGCCTCCGAAGCGGTTCAGAAACGCTTCGTCGCGCCACGGGGCGTAGACGCTGAAATCGGGCTCCAGCATATTCGTGATGAGTTGGAACCGCACCTGATCGTTGCCGCGTCCCGTCGCGCCGTGGCTGAAAATTTTCAGGCCGCGCTTTTTCATCTCGGGCAAAATGCCCGCGACCGTCACTTGACGCCCGAACGGAGTCGTCGACCAATAGCGGCTTTCGTAACAGGTTTGCGCCTGAACTCCTTCGATGCCGATTTCGGCCATTTGTTTTTGCAAAGGGATGCCGATGAAATCGACCGCGCCGCACGCGCGCATGCGCTTTTCGATCGAACCGAAATCGGTTTCGTCCGGCTGCGCCAAATCCGCCGTGCAGGCCACCACTTTGACCCCCTGCTCGGTCAGCCAATGCGTGATGGTGCAACTGTCGAGGCCGCCCGAAGCTGCGAAGGCGATAGTCTTTCCTTTAAGGTCGCTGACATTCATAATTTTTCTCCGTTAGTGGGGATACATTTCGCCTGCGCGTTGCAGGCAGTCGTAACTATGTGTTGGGGTCGATGAAAATGTGCGCAGTCACGCGCGTCGCGCATCGCGGCGGAAAGAAAAAACGGAATGCAAAGTCGTTTTCATGCCGCAAACATTACATTGTTTGAACATTGAAAGCAAGAGAAACAAATCGGATTCCGCATAACGCGCATTTTGCAAAACGCAAAAAGCGCGTTTTGAGGAATGACGGAAAAAAACTTGAGAATTTTTACGCGTTCGCAGCTTGAAGCGGCTCGGCGGACTGAATAACGACGGGCGTAGAGGCCTGTTGCGCCGTTTCTTCTCCGATGTGCGGGTCGTTCGCGGCTTCGCGTTCGTAGGGCAAGGATTCTAAAGCGCCTCGCCCTCCCGTCACGACCAGTTCGGCAAGCGTTCCCGTCGGCGTAAAGCAACCGCAAATCAAAGGCCCTCCGCGACCGCAGCCGCCGTCGAGCGTCACGGCGAGATCGTCGAGATCGGCCCCTCCATTGACGGAATCAAATCCGCGTACGATGCGGCTGTACGACGCCTGCGCGCGCGCGGTCACGCGGAACGGCGCGGCAGTCCACCACAAGGCTTCGCCCTGATCGTCGAGCGAACGCGCCGGATCGAAGCTCGCCGGAACGAACAACATCCGTTTCTGGTCAGGGCCTTGATTGGCGAATGCGGCGCGGCGCATCGTGAACATCAGTTTTTCATGCCCGGGCGCGTTGCGCTGCAACGTGCGAAGCTGGTTCGTCCAACGCGTGAGCGCAAGGCTTCCCGCGCGGGCGACCGAACGCGTGTCGGTGACGCTGACTCCGTACAGGCGCAAATAGGATTCCACGCCGGACGCAATCAATTTCTCAAGCATCTGGTGCGGCAGGGGCGCAAATTGCAGACGCAGCAAACGCTGCCACGCTTCTTCGGCGGGGCCGCGCAGATAGACGATATCGGAAGCTTCGACTCCCGTTTTGCAAAGAAGGGCCGAACGGAAAACCAAAAGTTCTTCCATCACGGCGGCGTTGTTCCGCGACTCGACGCCCAGATAATTGCCCAGATAAACGAGCCTGTCGCGCACGGAAAACCGCGACGCAATATGATCGTGAAGCGTGGCGAGGCGATCGACGTCTCCGTGGATGGCGGCAACCGCCCAGATACGGCGAGGCGAGCCCAATTCGGCGAATTTTTCGTTCACGGTCAAAGCTTTCGTTAAGAAGATATTAACGAGGGATTTGAACATGCGAATCAGGGGGAAAGCAATGATTCGATTCGCGCGCGCGGCTTCGGACGCTTTTTATTTGTGGATACTTTGAAGGCGGCGGCAGGCTTCTTCGATATTCGCGCGACTGTTGAAAGCGGAAAGGCGGAAATAGCCTTCGCCTTTTGCGCCAAAGCCCACGCCGGGCGTCACGACGACGCCCGCGTGTTCGAGAAGAAAAGCGAATGTATCCCAGCTCGTCACGCCTTCGCGAGCCTTGCCCCACAAATAAGGCGCATCGATGCCGCCTGTGACAATCCATCCGCCACTTTTCAGGGCCGTGGCGAGAAGGCGCGCGTTTTCGAGATAGAAAGAAGTCAATGCGCGGACTTGCGCTTTTCCTTCTTCGGAATAAAGAGCTTCCGCCGCGCGCTGCACCGGATAGGCGACGCCGTTGAATCTTGTTGCGTGGCGGCGCTTCCAAAGCGCGTTCAGGGCGTATGGTTCGCTGTTTTTCTTTTGCCCTTGCACGCCTTTCGGCACGACCGTAAAGCCGCAGCGAAGTCCCGTGAATCCGCCGTTTTTCGAAAAGCTGCGCATTTCGACGGCGCACGTCGAGGCTCCCGGAATTTCGTAGATCGAACGCGGAATATCCGGCGTATGCACATAGGCTTCGTAGGCGGCATCAAAAAGGATGATCGCGCGATGCCGCTGCGCATAGGCGACCCACGCCGTCAGTTGCTTGCGCGTCGCGACAGCTCCCGTGGGGTTGTTGGGAAAGCACAAATAGATGAGATCGGCGAATGCATCGGGCGGAGACGGAACGAAGCCGTTTTCTTCCGTGCCTTCGAGAAAAGAAACGTTCGCGTTCCCCGCCATGACGTTCGTATCGACATAGGCGGGGTAGACCGGGTCTGGCATCAGGATGCGATTGCCCGGGCCGAAAATATCCAGAATGTTTCCGCAATCGCTTTTGCAGCCGTCGGAGACGAAAATTTCGTCGTCCAAAATTTCCATGCCGCGCGAACGATAGTCGTTTTCGGCAATCGCGCGGCGCAGAAAATCATAGCCTCCGTCCGGCGCGTAGCCGCGAAAGGTTTCGCGCGCGGCCATTTCGTCCGTCGCTTTGTGCAAGGCCGAGATGCACGCGGCGGGCAACGGCTCCGTCACGTCGCCGATGCCGCAGCGCACGAGGTGCGCGGCTTTATCGGGATGCTCTTTCCGAAAAGCTTCGACGCGCCGCGCAATTTCGGCAAACAGGTAATTTTCGGAGAGCTTGAGAAAGTTCTCGTTGATGAAAGCCATATTAATCCGTTTTCGGCGGGTTTATTTTTCCAGCACAATCTCGGCGCGGCGGTTTTGCGCTTCGCGCACGCCGTCTGTCGTCGGAACCAGAAGGCCGTTCTTGCCGACGCCCGTTTCCTTGATGTTGGCAGTTTTGACGCCCAGTTTTTCAAGCTCGGCCTTGACCGCCAACGCGCGGCGTTCAGACAGCTTGAGATTGTAGGCTTTCGTGCCGACCGTATCGGTATGGCCCGTGACGTCGATTGCCGCATAGCCGTCTTTCTGGAACTTCTGCGCGGCCGCCGCGATGATCTTCTTGGCTTCGGGCGTAAGTACGGATTTGTCGAAGTCGAAGAACACCATAAAGCTTTGCGCGACCGGTGCGACCGCAGCCTTGGCCGGAACATAAGGCGCGACTTTGGGCGGCTCGACCTTGGCCAGAGGAGCCGCGGGTTCTTCCGCGCCGAAGCTGTAACGCACGCCAAGAACGATGTTATGCGAGGCGTTGGTTATGCGTCCTTGGCTTCCGCCCGTATAACCGACTTTGGGATCGAAAGAAGAGACATAGCGATAATCAGCCGTGATCGCCCAGTTTTTATCCAACTGCGCTGAAGCGCCTGCAATCGCCTGATAAGCGGCGACAACCGTGTCGCCGTTAAGATAGGAACCCGGAACGCCGACATTCCGCACGCCAACGAAATCCGGGCCGATGCCCGCGCCGATATAGGGCGAAAGAACTTTTCCGGTTTTGAAATCGTAGAACGCGTTGAGGAACGCCGCGTTGTTGCTGATATGACCGCTGGCGGCGACGCCGTCGATGGTTTTGGCGTTGGTCTGGTTATGGAAATATTCGCCTTCGAAGCGAAGGCCCATGTCCAAAGCATATCCGGCGCTGCCGAGCAGATCGAGACCGGCGTCCACGTCTTTGCCGTTGTGCGTTGTCCCCGCATGAATGGCAGGGTCTTCGGGTATGGCGTCGCCGACGCCTGCGGCGGCATACCAACCGGGCGTCGTATCGGCATGGGCGGCGGAAGAGGCCAGAAGGGCAACGGTCAACGCCACGAGGGATATGGAAATGGTTTTCATGTTTTTCTCCTTTGGGCGAGCAAAATACCACTAAACCCTTTCCAAGGCAAAATCCTTAGGCAGAAAATGAGGTTATATTTCAAACCTTTTGTTATTATTCGAGATTGTTGTTTTTGTGCACCTCCCTTTCATGCTAAGAAATTCCCTGCCAGACGGTCGGATGATCGCCTACCGCTTTCTTGAGCGGTAGGAGGAAAGTCCGGGCTTCGGGGGAAAAGGGCGCCGGATAACGTCCGGTTGGGGCGACCCAAAGGAAAGTGCCACAGAAAATAAACTACCCGTTCATTTGAGCGGGAAAAGGTGAAAAGGTGCGGTAAGAGCGCACCGCGTTTTTGGTAACAGAAACGGCACGGAAAACCCCGCCCGAAGCAAAACCGAATAGGAGCCGCATAGCGCATATCTGGTCTTCGGATCATAGATGCGCGGCGTTTTCCCCGCGCGCGGTTCGGGTTGGTTGCTTGAGGCGTTCGGCAACGAACGTCCTAGATGAATGATCGTCCGCCGCATGAAAGTGCGGCGACAAAACCCGGCTTATAGACCGTCTGGCAATTTTTTATAATGAACGGTTCCTTGTTTAGCGCGCAAGATGGATTGAAAAACAATTCTCTTTGAAAAAGCCGGCAGAGGACATTAAACATGCGATGTCAGTCTGGCCCTCTCATAATGAAATCGGCCCCGCGTCATGAAGAGTCCGCCTTTTTACTCTCAAATGGTTATCGACTGGAAACGCGATGGCTTTCCTTCGGAAGAAACGGGCGCGTCTTGGGCTCCCCGGGGTTGCGGCATTGCGTGTCTGCGCATGCTTTTGGAATTCAGCCTTCAAGCCCGCGGGCTGACTCTCCAAGATAGGTACTGGGATTTAATTAAACGAGGCGTCGATGAGGGGGCTTACTGCGACAAGGGCTGGATCCATAAGGGCCTTTTGAAGCTGGCAAGTTCTTATGGCCTTAAGGGAGAGTGTCATCGAGGGAAGAATACGCGTTCCGTTTTTGAGGCCATTCGACGCGATAGCCTGTGCATAGTATCCGTCTCTCTGGCCTTTCGTGGCGGCGAGTGTATCAACGGCCAAATCGCAGGAAAAGGCGGCCATCTTATTCTGGTCTATGGGATAGACGCGCATGACGACGGAAGCGAGCAATTAATCTGTCACCACCCGAGCAGCTATCCCGAATTGAATTGGCCCGATCACAGGATAGACAACGAGAAGTTTATTCAGTCTTTTTCGGGCAACTTTATTGAATTTTATACGCCGACCGAACCTTCACGGGAATAAGCATTTTCTAAGGACTTGCTGCGCAAGTTCAAGAAAATGCTCACTTTGCTTCTCTGATCATTTTCACGAACGGATCGTGGATTTGGGCGTTGGTAGCGATGAGCTTGCCGCTCAGCATCGGGCTTTCGCCTTCCACGATGGGCGAAACAAATCCGCCCGCTTCGCGCACGAGCAAAATGCCAGCGGCGGAATCCCAAGGTCCCAAGCCTTCCTCCCAAAACGCGTCATAACGCCCCGCCGCAACGTATGCGAGGTCCAGCGCGGCGGCGCCGAAGCGGCGGATGCCCGCCACTTGCGGCATGACAGCTTCCGTTTGCTTCATGAAATTCGGGCGCTTGTGCATCGCGCCTTTGAAGGGCGCTCCCGATGCGATCAGGCATTCGGAAAAATCTTTCCGCGCCGACACGCGCAGGCGCTTTTTATCGCTATAGGCGCCCGTGCCTTTTTCGGCCCAAAAGCGCTCGTCCTTGATCGGATCGTAGATGAGAGCCGCGATCAGCTCCCCTGCCCTTTCGGCTGCGATCGAAATCGCCCAATGGCCGAGGCCATGCAAAAAATTCGTCGTGCCATCGAGAGGATCGACGATCCAACGCTCCGTTTTGGCGGACGTGTCGGCTTCAGCGTCTTTTTCTTCGCCCAAAAAGCCGAAATCCGGACGCGCCGCGCCCAGAATTTCGCGGATGATTTTCTGCGCGTTGAAATCGGCGTTACTCACGAAATCGGACGGCCCTTTGCGCGAGACTTGCAGGTTTTCGACTTCGCCGAAATCTCGGACGAGGCTTTTAGCCGCTTTGTCGGCGGCTTTGAACATGACGTTCATCAATGCAGAGCGAATGGGCATGAAAGCCTCCTGTCATAAAAGCGCGTTTTGCCGCCCGGCTTTAGTAAATGTCTTAATCGCGGGCGCGTTCGACATACGACCCGTCGGTCGTATTCACGACGACGCGTACGCCCGCTCCGATAAAGGGCGGCACCATAATCCGCACGCCGTTCGACAGCTTCGCGGGCTTGTACGACGACGATGCCGTTTGTCCCTTCACGACAGGATCGGCTTCGACCACCTCCAGCACGACCGTCTGCGGCAATTCGACCGACAACGCCTTGCCTTCGTAGGTCATCACTTTGCAGATCATGCTTTCCTGAAGAAACACCACCGGATCGCCGATGATGTCTTTCGGGATCGTCAATTGCTCGAACGTCGTTTGATCCATAAAGGTGTAGTCGTCGCCCGCCGAGAACAGGAATTGCATCTCGTGTTCCTGAAGCTGGACGCGCTCGATGGTTTCCTGCGTGCGGAAACGGACGTTTGTTTTAATGCCCGTCCGGACATCGCGCATTTCGACCTGAATGACCGCGTTGCCCTTGCCGGGAATCATGATTTCGCTTTTTATAACGACCCATAATTTGTTGTTATAATCGACCACGTGGCCTTTGCGGAGAGTATTGGCATCAACTTGCATGTTTCACTATAGAGGGTTTGGGGTTGTTTAAGGTCTTGCCAGATAGCATCTGGCGGAGAAAACCGCAACATTTGCGCGTTTTGCAATTTGTTTAGTCGCCCTTCGCCTTGGCCTGACGCGAAGGGCATAAAAAAACCGCCGCGTGGGCAAACCCGCGCAGCGGCTTTCTTTGTCTTGCAGTACAAACTTACTGAGCTACTGCGGGCGCCGTCGTGGCAGGAGCAGTCGCCTTTTTATGGGCATGCTTCTTCGCGGCGTGCTTCTTGGTGTGCATAACCTTCGCCTTTGCAGGAGCCGTTGCGGCCGGAGCGGTGCCCGTGGGAGCAGCCATATCCTGAGCCAAAACGGGGCCGGCAACCAAAGCGGCAACCAAAGCCGTGACAGCCAAAAGTTTCATCGAACGCATAGCGGGATCCTTTCCATGGAGTTTTAGATCGGGCTCGGAAGAGCCTCTAGATATAGGTAGCCACAAGAGCATGACAAAATTGAGGCGTCAATCTGTTTTCTTTCCGGCTCTTGGTTCTTTTGGATTCTATCTCAAAAATGCCACAGAGTATGGCAATAGTAAGGCAGACGGGGACGCTATCGCCGTTTGTTTCTCTTCTTCCGTTTCTTGTAAAAAGTGGATTGCGATTCGATAAGCGCGGAGCTAAAAACATCTCTTCGCTTTTTCTCTCAGGCCATCAGGAGTTTTTCATGCCTCGCTTGCCCCGCTTTGTTTTGTCGGCGCTTTTCATAGTGGCCGTTCCCCTCTTCGCAATTCCATCGTCCGCCTCGGCCGAAGAGGCTCCGCAGGCGACGCGCGGGCACGATCAGGCGATCCAGACTCCCGCCGGAAAATTCATTCAGAACCTTGGCGACCGCGCGATCAAGATCATCGCGAACAAGCAAATTACCGCCAGCCAGCGCTCCGCCGAATTCAGCAAAATCCTGAGCGAGGACTTCGATTTGAGGACCATCGGCCGTTTCGTGATCGGCCGCACGTGGAACGAAGCCACGCCCGCGCAGCAAGCCGACTACATGGATGCGTTCAAAGCTTTAGTCATCCGCAATTACGGCAACCGCATGACGCTGTACACGGGCGAAGGGTTTGTCGTCGTCGGAACACGCACGGAATCGGATATGGACACGATCGTACTGAGCCAGATTACGCATCCCGACGGATCGGAACCCACGACCATCGATTGGCGCGTGCGCCTGAAGGACGGCAAGATGGGCGTGATCGACGTCGTCGTTGAAGGCGTCAGCCTAAGCGTAACGCAGAAGCAGGAATATGCCGCCGTCATCCAGAACAACGGCGGAAAGATCGACGGCTTGCTTAAATTGATGCACGAGCAGCTGAAGGAACCCGCTTCCTCGACCATGAGCGATTCAAAATAGATCGCGTTCGTCCGATTTAATCTCCCGTTACTTTTTGCCTTCGTTTACAGGGATCAGGCATTGGAACGCCGCGTTTATGGTTAACGTTTTTTCGAAATAAGGACTGTTTTCCTTGCGTTTTCGTGATATAGAAAAAAGCATAAGGTTATTTATTTTCATTGGTGATTTTTATGTCTCGTCTTTTTTCCGGACGCCTTGTCAGCAACGACTCGCCCGATCGCGGCGATATCGATCTCCCTCAGCTTCATTCCCTTGTCGAGCGCGTCGGGGTCGTCGGCCCGTTCGCCTCCCGCGACAAAGTGGCTCAGGCCAAGAATGAACTCCAAGACGATATCATGGATCGCCTCAATACCTCGGTCGCGGCAAGAATGTCGCGCGAAGGCCTGTCGCGCGATTTAATGGAGCTTGTCGTCGAACTTCTGGCAAAAAAGAAAATTTATCTCAACACCCCCGAACGCCACGAGTTGATCAAGCAGCTTTTGGCCGACATGATGGGGCTTGGGCCTTTGGAGCCTCTTCTGGCGGATGATTCCGTTTCGGAAATCATGGTCAATGGCCCTACCCGCGTTTTTATCGAACGGGCCGGCAAGATCGAGCTTTCCGACGCCTCCTTCCGCGACCACGCCCATATTCTGGCTATCGCGACGCGCATCGTTTCCGCCGTCGGACGCCGCGTCGACGAAAGCTCGCCGGTTTGCGACGCGCGTTTGGCGGATGGAAGCCGCGTCAACATCATTCTCCCGCCGCTCGCGCTTGACGGGCCGACGATTACCATCCGGAAATTCGCCAAAAAGAAGATTATGCTCGATACCATGGTGGAGCTTGAAAGTTTGTCGCTTCCCATGGCCAGAATGCTGCAAATTTTCGCTAAAAGCCGCGTAAATCTTTTGATTTCCGGCGGCACAGGCTCCGGCAAGACGACTCTTTTAAATGCCTTGTCCCAGATGATCGACGACAAGGAGCGCATCGTCACGATCGAAGACGCCGCCGAATTGCAGTTGCAGCAATCGCACGTCGTTCGCCTTGAAACACGCCCGCCCAATCTGGAAGGCCGCGGCGAAGTCACAATGCGCGATCTTTTGAAAAACGCGCTGCGCATGCGCCCCGACCGCATCGTCGTCGGCGAAACGCGCGGCGGGGAAGCTATCGATATGCTTCAAGCGATGAACACGGGACACGACGGTTCGCTTTCGACCATTCACGCCAACCGCCCGCCGGAAGCGCTGATGCGACTTGAAAATATGGTGGGGTTGGCGACGCCCAATCTGTCGCCGATTGCCATCCGCCAGCAAATCGCGTCCGCCGTCGATATCATAATTCAGGTATGCCGCATGAGGGACGGATCGCGCCGTATCACTCACATTTCTGAAATCGTCGGCATGGACGGCGCTGCGATTGGGATGCAGGATTTGTTCACGACCGACGTTCTTGGCGAGGACACAGGCGGCCGATTGAAGGTCAATTTCAGAAAAACGGGATTTCCGCGGCGGTGTTTGCCCAAGGTCGATTATTTCGGGCTCGACAAGCAACTGCTGGAAGCGCTGGGATAAATTCCCGCGTTCCAGCCGCCCACGCGGGCGAATTTATTGCACGACGGAAAGGTACGCAAGTTGCTCCAGCACCTCGTAGTGGTTTTCCAGATTGTTTATCGGAAATTTCGATTTTTCAATTTCCGAACACACTCCCTGAACTATCTTCACTTCCATTTTCAGATAGTTGCACATATTTTCCATGTCGCGCAGCATGAAGTAACGTTCGACATGGACGCAGATACGCAAGCTCAGTTCGGCCATATCGAGGGGCTTCGTCAAAAAATCGTCCGCGCCGCAGGACAAGGCGCGCAAGCGGGACTGCCGATCCTCTAATGCCGTCTGAACGATGATCGGTATTTTGGGCAAGGAAGCGTCTTTGCGGATCGTTTCGCAATAACCAAAACCGTCGAGATTCGGCATATTCAAATCGAGGATCACAAGATCTGGGCAAAGGTTATAGGTTTTTTGAACGGCTTCGGCCCCGTCATCCGCTGTGACGATCCTGCTAAATCCGACTTTTTTAAGAGCTATCGAGATAAGTCGGCGATCGAAAAGGCTATCGTCCACGACAAGGATGCGTGCGCAGGAAAATTTGGTTACGTTACCAGCCATGATCCAATCTCCCGTTAAAGTTGATGCTAGCGCATATAATTATCCTAAAAGTGTTTTAAACAATAGATAAAAAATAGTTCAAAAAATCCTTCTATTACTTATACATTGTACTTGAGAATGGTAAAAATATATATAAAATCAATGGTTTATAAATAATTAATTTATTTATATGTGGTAAATTTTTTCCACAAAGGCTAATGAGCATTATTTTTTAAATCACAACTATGGGGTGAGTAAGGTAAACGGCCCGTTTTAGGATATTTATTGGCGGCTGCGTTCCCCGAGGTCGTATAACAAGCTGGAATCACGCATAGAATATGTGCAGCCGCAATATTTTTGGCGATAAAACCCCTCGCGCTTGGCTATTTCATACATACGGGAAGAACCACCGCATTTGCGCCAATCATAATCCCAATAGTTAACATCCTTATATCTTGCTGCGGCAGAATGGCCGCTGGCGTTAACCTGATCCATGTTTTTCCATCTGGAAATGCCGAAACAGGACGTGAGAAGCGGAAACCCGTTTTCATGGGCAAAAAGAGCCGAGCGCTCCAAACGCAAGTCGAAACATTTGGAACAGCGCTTGCCGCGCTCTGGCTCTCTCTCAAGGCCGCAGACGCAGGCGAACCACGTATCGGGATCGTAATCGGCGTCGACAAAAGGGATTCCCATCCTAAGGGCAAAACGCGCGTTTTCTTCTTTGCGCCTTTCGTATTCTTCGTAAGGGTGAATGTTGGGATTGTAGAAAAAAACCGTGAAATCGATTTTCGAAGCGTGAAGCGCTTCGATAACTTCGCCCGAACACGGCGCGCAGCAGCTGTGAAGCAGGATCCTGCCGATGCCTTCGGGGATAAGAAGTTTTGCGCGTTCCGTCATGACAGGCGTCATTATTCAGCTTTGTGGATCGGAAAACAACAGGCCTTTTCCTTTGGCTTTTCATGGGCTATGTATAGCGCGCAAATTTCCCGACTTTCATGCCCCTCTGAAAAAAAAGGGTTTCGCAATCTATGTCCCCCGATAAGAAATTTTCTTGCCGCAGTTTCCGTGGCGCAAACGGAGACGCCGAACATTATATATCGATCACCGCTCCGGAAAGCCTCCTTTTCGAGGAGCAGTTGGCCTATGTACACGCGCGCCATGTTGAAGCGTTGCAGGCGTTGGGATTGAAGCCGGAAACGGCCGTATTTAAACGCGTCTTTGTCAGCGATGCGATCAATCAGGCGGGAGCGCTATACAAAAGTCCCTTGTTTGTCGAGTCCAAAGAAAATCCCACGGCGCTTTCCCTTGTGCAGCAGCCGCCCCTGCCCTCTTCGAAAATCGCACTTTTGGCCTATCACATCGAAAGCAAGACGCCATTCAAGAAAAAACGCCTGTCGGGACATCATCTGCTGATCGAAAAAGGAGGCTTGCGCCATTTGTGGAGCACGCATATGTGCTGCAACTCGTATGCGGCGTCATCGACCGAGGAAGTGCAGACACGCGAGGTCTTCCGCGACCTCACCGGCACGCTGGAACGCTTCGGTTGCACGATGAAAGACCATTGCGTCCGGACGTGGCTGTTCATCAAGGATGTCGATGTTTTTTATCGCGGCATGGTCAAAAGCCGCCGCGAGCTTTTCATTCAGGAAGGCCTGACGGAGAACACGCATTACATCGCCTCGACCGGCATCGAGGGAAGCTGCGACCATCAGTTCGATCTGGTTTTGATGGACGCCTATTCGATCCTCGATCTCGATCCGGCGCAGGTTTTTTATCTCAACGATTTCGACCACCTGTGTCCGACAAAAGATTATCAGGTCACGTTCGAGCGCGGCACGCGCATTTCCTACGCCGATCGCGCCCACTCTTTCATTTCGGGAACGGCCAGCATCGACCGCTTCGGAAAAACCGTCCATCTGGGCGACGTGATGAAGCAATTGGAGCTGACGTTGGTTAACATCGACGCCCTTTTGAAATCGGGGAACGCAGCGATTGATGATATGATGTGCATGATCGTTTATTTGCGCGACTCCGCCGATTACGCGCGCGTGAGTGCCCGTTTGAGCGAGAGGTTCCCCGACATTCCTATGGTTATTGTCGAAGGCGCGGTTTGCCGCCCCGAATGGCTGATCGAAATCGAAGGCATCGCCATCAAGGCGAACGACGATCCGAAGATGCCGTCCTTCTAGGGACCAAACTTGACTTCGCGCCGCTTACCGCCGAATATTCTGCCCACTTAAGGAAAAGGATCAAAAAAATGCAGACTAACGAAGCCTCATTCACCTATCTCGACGAAGCCGCCATCGACGCCGCCGAGTTGAAAACGACCCCTTACGAATGGGCCTATCTTCCCAATGCCATTCCCAACCGTTTTTTGGATCAGGTTCTGGCCGACGCACCTAAAATTCCCGACCGCGGCAGCTATGGGCTTCCCGATCTTAAATACGGCCCCGAATTCGCGGGCGTCGTCAAGGAGCTTTTGAGCGACCGCTTCCGTCATCTGGTCGAGAGAAAATTCCATATGGATTTAAGCAAGAATCCCCCCGTCATCGTGATGATGGGAAACACGTCGGGCAAATATAACGAAGGCTACGCCCATCCGGATTCCAGACACAAAATCGTCACGGTCATCGTCGGATTCACGCGCGAATGGCCCTATGAGCATGGACGTCTGCGCGTTTTGAACGGCCCCGACCGCAACGATTACGCCTTCGAATTCGCGCCCGAATTCGGCTGCATGTGGATGTTCAAGGTTTCGGACAAATCGTGGCATGGGTTTCTTCCGCAAAAAGGGCCGCGCATGAGTCTCCAATTGTGCTATTGCGATTCCGAGGCTTACGTAAAAAGCGAATACCGCCGCCATCGCCTGAGCGCTTTCGTCAAGTCGATCCCGTTCCTTTCCAAGCTTATCAGCCTGATGCCGCGGCAAAATCCGAGCGTGAAGGCCATGAAGAAAATGGGAGCCTGCGGCTGCCAATCTCATTCCAAAAAGGACTAATCCGATGGGCATTTTCGATCTTCCCAAGCCTGCCGAAATGGCGGCGCACTTTTGCGCTTCGCTCGCATCTTGCCGCCGCGACGAGAATCCCTATACCCACTGGACCCTCAAGAATGCGCTGCCGGAAAATATCGCCGCGAACATCATGATGTTGCCGATCAGGCCGCCTTTGATCGACGAATGCGGGGGCGTGCGCGATTTGGGCGACAATAATAACAAGCGCATTTTCTTTACGCCGAAGCTTCAGGCCGATTTTCCGGTTTGTTCGGTTTTTTCGGAAGCCCTGCAACGTCCGGAAGTCGCGCGCCTGTGCGCCAAGACTTTTGAAATCGAAGTTGAAGGCGGCTATTTGCGCACCGAATACATTCAGGATACGGACGGCGCGTGGCTGGAACCGCATCATGACATTCCCGAAAAATTATTTTCGATGGTCATTTACCTGACTACTGGCCCCGAAGCCAAAGGATGGGGCACGGACATTTACGATCACGACAGGAAGTGGTGCGGCCGCGCTTCGGCGGAGTTCAATTCCGCCGTCGTTTTTGTGGCAGGCGAACACACATGGCACGGTTTCGACAAGCGCCCGATCATCGGTGTGCGGCGGTTGATGGAAATCAACTACGTCAGACCAAGCTGGCGCGACAGGGATCAACTTTCGTTCCCGGACAGACCTATCAAGACAAAGTAGCTTCGTTCGTAGTTAACAAAAACGGCCTTCGCCGCGGCGAATAGGGTTAACGCGTAAATTATTTTCCTTGTCCTTCTCATTGTTGTGATAAGAAGGTAGGTTATGTGTTGATCTCTTTTTCAGCGGAGGCTTTTTATTATGTCGATAGCAGAACTTTCGCCCGCGTATCCCGACAATACTATGGATTGGAGCGGAATCCTCACCCTTCAAAAATCCGGACGCAATACCGCCGCTTGTCTGCAGACGATCCTTTATAGAAACTTGCTCGGTTCGTACGACCGCGGGACTTTGGATATCTTATTCGCGGAACCGAACAGGGATAGAGACAGCCATGTTTTTGCTTATCGCGCAGCGACGGCTGAATTGACAAAGCAAGCTTTCGATGACACCGTTCATGTATTGTTTTTGGAAGACCGCGCTAATGCGCTTTTCAAAAAGTACGCGCCGAATCTCACGGCCCGTTACTACCCGTTCAGTATAAAAGGTAAAGAAAGTAACATCTGGTCATGGACCAATTTTATCTCCGAGACCGTAGGGGAAAACAAAGATACCTTGGTCAGATATGACGGAGGGAAAATTCATATGACGGACAATATACTCAACCACAACGGGAAATATACCGGCCTTATTGAGCGCTATCGTTGGAACGACGACAAAGCTACGATTATTTGTCCCTCTGAGCCTCCGACGCGCACGTTCGTCACCAAGCAAGCCTTTATATCGGCTATATCGGACAAATATGAAACGGGAATTCTCGTTATCAGCAACAGTGATTTTGGCAATAGTTTTCCGCAGCCTTGTTTTTAACCTTATTTGTCCACCGCCCCCTCTGGTGGAAACAAAATAAGCTTTTTATGGTTAACGCGCACTCGTTGAAAGTATTTTACCGCCTTGTTTGCCACTCTTCTGCCGTGATAAAAACGGGATTATTGAAAGAAATTATATTCTATGGAGTTTTTTATTATGGTGATGGTTACACTTCTTCCGAAATACGACGAGATCGAAAATTCCACGAACGTCGTGTACGACTGCGTCAATCTGATTCTCAAGAGAAACGGCTTAAAACCGCTCGACGAGATTTTTCCCTCTGGAGCTCCGAAGAACCTTTTCAAAGAAACCGTTTCCGTTGTGAAGCTGGCGGAAGACATCAACAAGCTGTTCAAAAAGCATTCTATCGCTCTTACGGCAAAGGCCGATGAAAACCTCGCCATTTACGAATGCGCTTATTTCACGGATCGCATATACAGCGGGTTCGACATGTTGATCAAGTATTCGAGCCGTCAGGGAAATTTTAAATCCGAGCGTACTTATTGGAGCTTGGTTAAGGCTTACGATACTGTGGACGAGCAAATATCGGTTTTGGTTCCCGCGATGAGCAAAAAAACGCAGGAGAAGTATCTTCGCATCGGAACCAGGATCAACAACGCCACGGCAAACCCCGGCTATGGCGCGATCACTTTCTGCTTAGCTTAGGCCTTATTTGCCTCGTTGCCTGTCTCGTGGTAGGCAAGATGCTTGTCACAACGAGTATAAAAACCGATGCAAACATTAGATTTCGAGAAATCCGTCACCGAGCTTGAAACCAAGATCGAGGAGCTGCGGCATTTGTCCGACGGCGGCCGCGTTCATATCGGCGTTGAAATCGGCAAGCTTCAGGACAAGGTCGACAAGCAGCTTCACGCGCTTTACGGCAAATTGACTCCTTCGCAAAAAGTGCAGGTCGCTCGGCACGCCGACCGCCCCCATTGCCTCGATTATATCCGCGAATTGATCGAAGAATTCACGCCTCTGGCCGGCGACCGTCTTTTCGGAGAGGATTTGGCCATTGTCGGCGGTCTCGGGCGTTTTCGCGGACAATCTTGCGTCGTGATCGGTCAGGAACGGGGGTTCGATACCGAAAGCCGCATCAAGCACAATTTCGGAATGGCGAAGCCCGAAGGTTACCGCAAATCGCAGCGCCTGATGAAACTGGCCGATCATTTCGGCTTGCCGATCGTCACGCTCGTCGACACGGCAGGGGCTTTTCCGGGCGTCGACGCCGAAGCGCGCGGGCAAGCCGAAGCCATCGCGCGCTCGATGGAGATATGCCTGAGCGTCGGCGTGCCGCTCGTCGCCTGCATCATCGGCGAAGGCGGTTCGGGAGGCGCTATCGCCTTGGCCGCGGGTAATACCGTGCTGATGCTCGAGCATTCGATTTATTCCGTTATTTCTCCGGAAGGCTGCGCGTCGATCCTGTGGCGTAGCGCAGCGAACGCGGCCGAAGCGGCGGCCGCCTTACGCCTGACCGCACAGGATTTGCTGCAGCTTGGCATCATCGACGGCATTATTCCGGAACCCGTCGGCGGCGCGCACCGCAATCCGAAGAAGGCTATCGAGGCCGCAGGGGAGGCGATAGAAAAAGCACTGGCCGACCTTTCCGGTCTCGACAAAAAAACGCTTGTTGCGGGACGCCGCAAAAAATTTCTGGAAATGGGGAAAAAGGGGTTGGCGTAAAATCGCATTGAAAAGGAAGGACGCGCCATGAGCGAAGAACACGAAATCATCGAGATCGAGCGAAACGCATTGAAGCGGTGGTGCGCGGGAGATCCGTCTGGTTTTTTGGAAATCTCCGCGCATGACGTCGTTTATTTCGATCCCTTTTTGCCGGAACGGCTCGACGGATGGGATACTCTCAACGCCTATTATAAGCACCTTCGGGGCAAAGTAAGCGTCCTGCGTTTTGAGATCATCAATCCCAAAGTTCAGCAAATCGGGAACATCGCCATTCTGACCTACAATTTTATTTCATGGGTCACCGACAAAAAATCGATTCACTGGAATTGCACGGAAGTGTTCAGGCAAACCGACTCGGTTTGGAAAATTATTCAGACGCATTGGTCGCTCATTCATGCCGTGTGAAAACTTTTATTTTCCTTCATGACCCGCCCCATTCCTCCCCGCATTGTCATCGCCACGCATAACGCCGGAAAATTGCGCGAGTTCTCCGGCCTTCTGCGCCCGTACGTTCCGGAAATTGTCTCATCCGGAGACTTGGGTCTTCCTTCTCCCGAAGAGACCGGCGCGACATTCGCCGAGAACGCTCTTCTGAAAGCAAGGGCAGCGGCTATGGCCAGCGGTTGCCTTGCGCTCGCCGACGACAGCGGTTTGTGCGTCACGGCTTTGGGCGGAGCGCCCGGAATTTTTTCCGCAAGATGGGCGGGGTCTAAAAATAATTTTTCTGTTGCGATGCAGCGTATACAAAAAGAATTGGGAAAGGCAAAAGATCGTTCGGCTTATTTCGTTTGCGTCCTCGCTTTGTGTTGGCCCGACGGAACTTTCGACTCCGTCGAAGGCCGCGTGGAGGGAACGCTCGCGCATGCGCCGCGCGGCGCGCATGGCCATGGCTACGATCCCATTTTCATTCCGAACGGATACGAAATGACTTTTGCCGAGATGAGCGACAAAGAAAAAAATATCCTCAGCCATCGCGGAATGGCGACAAAAATTTTAGTCGAACGCTTTTTTAAATTTTGAAAAAAAGTTTTTTTTGCGCTGCACTAAAAATCTCAAAAATTGCTGCGGTGCAAGCATTATACTGCACCGCGCAAACGAATTTTCAACAAGGACTGGCGCGAATGTGATACGACGCGGCTCATGTTAACAAGCCGTTGGTGACACGATGGACACGCTTCCCGTCTTCCCCGTTCTCTCGTCATCCCCGTGGATCGACGCGGAGAAATACAAAAAACTCTACGCGCAATCTATCGACGATCCGGCATCTTTCTGGGGCGAACAGGGAAAGATTCTCGATTGGATGAAGCCCTACAGCAAAGTCAAAAGCGGAGACTTCTCGGGCAACGTCGATATCAAATGGTTCGAAGACGGCGCGTTAAACGCATGCGTCAACTGTGTCGATCGCCATCTGCCTTCGCGCGCCGATCAAACGGCGATCATTTGGGAACCGGACGATCCCGACGAAAAATCCGTCAAAATCACCTACAAGGAATTGCACGAACAGGTTTGCGCGTTCGCCAATATGCTGAAATGCCGCGGCGTCAAGAAAGGCGATTGCGTCGTCATCTACCTGCCGATGATTCCCGAAGCCGCCGTAGCCCTTTTGGCCTGCGCGCGCATCGGCGCGATACACTCCTTCGTCTTTGCCGGTTTTTCGCCCCACGGTTTGCGCGATCGCATTAAAGATAGCGGCGCGGAAATCGTTATCACGGCGGACGAAGGCATGCGCAACGGACACAAGGTTCCGCTTAAAGTCAACATGGACGAAGCCGTCGCTTCCTGCGCCAGTATCCGGCATATGATTGTCGTCCGGCGCACGGGCTCTCCCGTCGCGTGGAAGAAAGGCCGCGATCTCTGGCTGCATGAAGAACTGAAGGGCGTCTCGTCCGAATGCGCACCCGAAAAGATGAACGCCGAAGACCCCTTGTTCATTCTCTACACGTCGGGTTCCACCGGCACGCCCAAAGGCATTCTCCACACCACCGGCGGCTATATGGTCTATGCCGCGCTGACTCATAAATGGGTGCTCGATTATCACGACGGCGAAGTTTACTGGTGCACGGCGGATATCGGATGGATCACGGGACATTCTTACGTCGTTTACGGTCCTCTTGCGAACGGCGCGACGACGCTGATGTTCGAGGGCATGCCTCATTATCCCGATCCTTCGCGCTTCTGGCAGGTAATCGACAAGCATAAGGTCAATATTTTTTACACGGCGCCCACCGCCATCCGCGCCTTGATGCGCGACGGCGATAAATGGGTCGAACGGACAAGCCGTAAGTCTCTGCGCCTCTTGGCTACGGTCGGCGAACCGATCAATCCCGAGGCGTGGCTGTGGCTCTACAAGAAAGTAGGCGGCGAGCGTTGCCCCGTTATCGATACGTGGTGGCAAACGGAAACAGGGGGCCATATGATCGCGCCGCTTGCGGGCGCGACACCTCTTAAACCCGGGTCCGCTACGCGGCCTTTTTTCGGGATCAAGCCGGTTATTGTCGGTACCGAAGGAAAAGTTCTAAAGGGTCCGGGCGAAGGCTTCCTTTGCATTGAGGGAAGCTGGCCCGGCATGATGCGCACGCTCTGGAAAGATCATGCGCGTTTCATCCGTTCCTATTTCAGCGTCTATAAGGGACTTTACTTCACAGGCGACGGATGCCGCCGCGACGCGGATGGTTATCATTGGATCACGGGGCGCGTCGACGATCTTATCAACGTCGCGGGGCATCGCCTTAGCACGGTGGAAATCGAAAGCGCCTGCGCGGCGCATCACGCCGTGGCCGAGGCTGCCGTCGTCGGATGTCCGTGCGACCTCAAGGGACAGGGCATTTATATCTTCGTCACGCTTAAGGAAGGCTTCGAGGGCAACGAAGAACTGCACCGCGCACTAACGGCGCATATTCGCGCTGAAATCAGCCCCATCGCTTCGCCGGATTTTATCCAATGGACGCCTGGTCTTCCCAAAACAAGGTCGGGAAAGATCATGCGCCGCATCTTGCGCAAGATCGTCGCGGGCGAAGCCGATCAGCTTGGCGACATTTCAACGCTGGCCGATCCTTCCGTCGTGGAGGCGCTGATCAGAAACAGGGTCAACGCCGCAGAAGACGCTTTGAACGAAATCCTTCTCGACAAAGAGGACGACGACCGCGAGGAACCCATCGCTCGGGCTGTGCGTTCAAGATTGCGGGCGCAGTAAAACCTCCTCACTCTGTATTTTCATTCCGCGAAGGGGAAATTTTCCTTTCGGGCCGATCAGCATGAAAAAACGAATACTCCTATATTCTTGAAAAATCCTTTTGATTCTATTCTGTTAGGATGAACTCTCGTTTTGCCTGGCCTGTTTTAGATAGTATTAACCAATACATGATAAAAAGGGTCTCCTTCCGCCTTCATCAATAGAAAGAACAGACATCATGGCCGACAAATCCCCCGCCTTTGCCACCGACGAACCCCCCGAAGTTCAGGTCCGCACGCACGATCGCTATCATGCGGTCATGAAGGCTTGCGCTGCACTGCCTCCCGTTAAAACCGCCGTCGCGCATCCTGTCGATGAGGTTTCTCTCAGATCGGTTCAGAACGCCGTCGATGAAAATCTGATCGAGCCCATTCTTGTCGGCCCCTCCTCTAAGATTAAGGATGTCGCCGCAAAAACAGGAATTGACATATCGAATTGGGAAATTGTCGACGTTAAATACAGTCACGCCGCAGGCGACAAGGCCGCCGAGCTGGCCACCAAGGGCGCCGTTGAGGCGATCATGAAGGGGTCACTGCACACGGACGAAGTGCTTTATCCCATCGTGATGCCCAACTCGGGGCTGCGCACGGGACGCCGTTTGTCCCATTCCTACATCATGGATACGGCGGGCTACCACAAATGGCTCATCATCACGGACGCTGTCGTGAATATCGCGCCCGATTTGGGAACGAAGGCCGATATTTGCCATAACGCCGCAGACGTTTGGCGCGCGCTGACGGACGAAAAGCGCCTGCCCAAAATCGCGGTTCTGGCCGCCGTCGAAACCGTCAATCCGAAAATGCAGGCGACGCTCGACGCCGCCGCTTTGTGTAAAATGGCCGAACGCAGGCAAATCACCGATTGCGTCATCGACGGGCCTTTGGCTTTCGACAACGCGATCAGCAAGGACGCGGCCGCCGAAAAAGGCATCATCTCGAACGTCGCAGGCGACCCCGATATCTTGCTTGCGCCCGATATCGAAGCCGGAAACATTCTCGCGAAGCAGTTGACGTTTATCAATAAGGCCGACGCCGCAGGCATCGTTATGGGCGCGCGTGTGCCCGTCATTCTGGCCAGCCGCGCCGATAGTTTGCGCACGCGGCTTCTGTCCTGCGCCGTGACCGTCCTTGTCGCTCAAGCCCGCCGCGAGGGCCGCATCAGATGACCGACACCATCCTGATCCTCAATGCCGGCTCTTCGAGCGTCAAGTTTCAGCTCTTCGGCCGCACCGAAAGCCTGCCCCTCCTCGCGACGGGCAGCGTGACGAACATCGGCACGGCTCCCGTTCTGAAGGCCGAACGCAGCGGAACGTCATCGAAAATCAAGATCGATCTGCCCCCCAATGAAACGCAGAAACAAGCGGTGAAAGAGATCCTTCAATGGGTCGATGGCCTGAACGCCGGATGGAAAATTACCGTCGTCGCCCACCGCTTTGTCGCCGGCGGTTCGGAATTTTTCGAACCCACGATCATCACGGCGAATGTTTTCCATAAGCTGAAAGATCTCGTGCCTTTGGCGCTTTTGCATCAGCCGCACCATCTTTCCGCCGTGGGCGTTATCACGCGCAATCTGGCATTTGTGCCGCAGATCGCCTGTTTCGATACGGCCTTCCACGCCGGACGCGAGAAAAAGTTCACGAACTACGCCATCCCTCAGGCGATCACAGATAAAGGCGTGAAGCGTTATGGCGCTCATGGCCTGTCTTACGCGTGGTCGGCGCAGGTTTTGAAAAAGGAACATCCCGATCTGGCTGCGGGCCGCGTCGTCGTCGCGCATCTGGGCAACGGGTCGAGCCTTTGCGCGATTCAGAACGGAAAATGCGTTTTCACGACGATGGGTATGACGGTTCTGGACGGCTTGCCAATGGGCACGCGGTGCGGCTCCATCGATCCGGGCGTTATTTTCTTCATGATCCGCGAGCTTGGCATGACATCAGCGCAAGTCGAAAGCATGTTTTACAAGGAATCCGGGCTCAAGGGCATGTCGGGCATCAGCAACGACGTTAAAACCCTTTTGGAAAGCAACGATCCGCGCGCCAAATACGCGCTCGACTACTTCGAAACCCACATTTCGATGCACATCGCGTCGGCTGCCGCCACGATGGGGGGCATTGACGGGCTTGTTTTCACGGGTGGCATCGGGGAAAACGCTGGGCCCGTGCGCGATGCGATTTTAAACCGCCTCGCGTTCCTCAAAATCCCCAAGATGATCATCATTCCCGCTAACGAAGAGCGCTATATGGCGGAACAAGCGATGGTGTGCCTGTCTTCTTCCGCCGAGCTCAGAAGATTGGTCGCCGAAAGCCCGGGAAAGATGCTGTAGATTCCCGGCAAGCGGAAGAAATTATACCAATATATGATTTGGGGAAGCGGTTCTTTGATCTCGATCCGCTCTTCCGATCACGTCGCCGCGCGTGAAGCTTAAGCGGGCCCTATCGAACGTGAAAACCTCTACAAAATCGAAAATTTTCGACAATGAATCCATTTTCTTCGGAGGGATCAAATTAAAACTCAGCATGATGCCGCAAACAAACCTCTTTTGCGGAGTAAAGCCTGCTAACTTTTTAATCAGATTGTTCGTCTTTACGTTTGCAAGCGCGTCTTCCGAAATGACCGCCAGATACCCCTTATAATCAAAGTCCGAAGAACCGAATTTTTCGAGTTCGGCATTCACTCGCTCTGCGCTCATAACGACAAGCTTTGGTTTAAAACCAACCATAAGCGTTCCTTATTATCAGGGACCGATTCTTTCAGCAGATTTCTGGGGTATACAGCTTTATCGTCGGCTATCAAGCCAGTTTTTTCGTTTATCGATTCGCAATAACGTTCGATGCCTGAATTGTAGAATAAAAATACATTATGGTTAATGGTTTTAGTTCCCTATCACCACGCGGCGCATCGCAAGCTCGAGCATATCCGGCGTGATGAGTCGTTCCGTCCCTTTGCCGCTGGTGCGCTGGCGGTAAATCGCGGCGGTTTGGCACATTACGACGATGTCTTCGATTTGCGCCGGATTCGTGACGTTAAGCAAAACTCTAGCTATGAATCCATCGCGCGAAATGCCGGTCAGCTGATAGCCTGCCTTCAACGTGCGATCGAGATAAAATTCCGTCACGCTCGCCAGCATGCGGTGAACGTCGCCTTGCAAGGGTTGCGACGGCAACGGCACGACCGGCGCGCCGGGCAAGGTCAGGGTCACGCCGAACAGATAATCGACTTCGGTGCCCGCGATTAGTTTGTTCGTTGTTCCGACGACCAGCGTGTGGCTGAGTTCCGACGTCGTTTCGATGACCGCGTCGAGCTCGCTGAGCAATTCCTCGTCCACGCGTTCGTCGATCAGATCGAGGCGCGGGAGCAGAAGCATGATCTTTTTGTGGCGCGCGCGCATAGCCAGGTGCTTGGCGCGTGCAAGGGCATCGACGTTGCGCGGATTGTGGACGATGATGACGCGGTCGAACGAGGCCTCGATGGCGATGCGCTTGGCGAGCGCCTTTTTGCCCGACAGGGGCGGCCCCGCGATGAGGATTTCGTTGCCGAGCCGGAGTTCCGCATAGGCTTCGGGATGGCGCGCGCGGTCGATAAGGTCGCGGATGTCGGCTAGAAGATCGTCGACCCCCGCCAGTTGCACGTTGAGCCCCGCCACTTCGATGATTTCGAGGCTGAGATCGACCGCGTGCTTGCGCTTGCGGCGCTCGATGAGGAACTCGAGCAATATGGGAAGCAGGACAATGGCTTCAAGAACGGCTGCGACTGTCAGAATTTGATCGCCAAGGGAAAGCATGGGGAAAAGGGGGTTGGTGAAGGGATCGGGGGTGGGTATACAACAAAAACAGGATAAACTGAATTTGTTTTCAGTTTATCGTTTGCGCTACGCGGGAATTGCTGTGCGCAGATATATTAAGTATTGTGTCGTCGGAATACGCCCGGAATTCGAAGTATTGTGTCCCCGAAATTCGTAGTAAGCTGTCCGGCAGGAATCGCACAGAAACGGCCATAGGAGATAGGCGATGATGTCTTACACGCAGAATGAACTTAGTTCCATCTGGCAAAAAGCCAAGGACGGAAACGGAATCGACGCCGAGACTTGTGCTTATACTTGTGCTTATATCAGTATCGACGGAGAATTAGAACAAACGCTGGCGTTTCCCACAGTTGAACCCTACAGCGACTTCAATAACGGCGGCTCACCTGTCTATTACACCCGCCACAAACATTCGAAAGAGGCACCGTGGGGGAAGTGGGTGAGGAAGAACTAGGTTAAAGGGGAATGCTGATTTTCTCTCCTGCTGCGAAATTCTGGGGACACAATACTACTTAATTAATCGTCCTTATATGCGCCGCAGACGCGGCGCAGCTGGATTCCCGCTTTCGCGGGAATGACGATAGAAGGGTCGCGGGGATGACGGAGGGTTATTTTCTGAAATACTCCCAAATCTTTTGCGCTGTCGTGCGGGAGATGCCGTCGGCGCGCATGAGGTCTTCCACATCGGCTTCTTCGACCGCTTTGGCCGAGCCCAGATGATTCAAAAGCGCTTTTTTGCGCTTGGCGCCTATGCCCGGAATGTCGTCGAGGCTCGAGAGGCCAATGGCTTTCGCGCGGCGTGCGCGGTGCGCGCCTATCGCAAAACGATGCGCTTCATCGCGCAGGCGTTGGAGATAATAAAGGGCGGGGTCTTCCGGCGCGAGGGAGACGGGCGCGAGATGAGGAAGGAAAAAACGCTCGCGGCCGGCGTTGCGATCCGGGCCTTTCGCGATGCCGACGACGGCGATGCCTTCGATGCCGAACGAACTTAAAACTGCTGCCACTTTATTCACCTGCCCCGCGCCGCCGTCGATCAAAAGCAGATCGGGCCAGAGGCCGGACGTTTTTTCGGGATCTTCCGTCATCAAACGATGAAACCGGCGCGTCAGAACCTCGCGCATCATGGCAAAATCGTCGGCGGTTTCCGCTTCGCGGATATTGAATTTGCGATAGGTCTTTTTTAAAAATCCTTCTTCGCCCGCGGCGATCATCGCGCCAACGGCATAGGAACCGGAAATATGCGAGTTGTCGTATACTTCGATGCGTTTGGGCGGCTCTAGCAGGCCGAAAATTTCTCCGACGCGTTTCAAAAGGCGCGTTTGCTCGGCGCCTTCGGCCAATGCGCGCGCAAGGGATTCTTCGGCGTTTTTCCGCGCGCTTTCGACGAGGCGTTTTTTATCGCCCGTTTGCGGCGCAACGATGTGGATTTTATGCTGCGCCTGTCCCGACAAAGCTTCGGCAAGCAACGCGCTTCCTTCAGGCAGCGCATCAACCAACAACAAGGGCGGCACTGGCTTGTCGGCATAAAACTGCGCGATAAAGGCGGAAAGGATTTCAGCGGGCGTCTGGTCTTTGTGGTGTTTCGGATAAAACAGGCGCGCGCCGTAATTACGTCCCTGACGGAAGAAGAAAACCTGTATCGCCGTTTTGCCGCCTGCTTGATGCAGAGCTATGACATCGGCGTCGCCGATGTTCGCAATATGAATGCTTTGACGCGATTGGATGCTTGTCAGAACTTTAATGCGGTCGCGGATTTTGGCGGCGCGTTCGTAATCCAAAGAGTCGCTGGCGGTTTCCATCTGCTCGGCCAGTTTTTTTTGGATGTTCCTGTTTTTGCCTTTCAGAAAATCGACCGCATCTTGCACTTGTTCGGCGTAATCTTCTTTAGTCACAAGACCGACGCAAGGCGCCGTGCAGCGCTTGATGTGATATTGAAGGCAGGGACGCGAACGGTTGGCGAAAAAACCGTCGCTGCAATTTCTTATCATAAATCCGCGTTGCAAAAGCGTCAGCGTTTCCGTGACAGCCGCGCCCGAGGCGAAGGGGCCGAAATACCAGCCCTTGCGGGCCTTGGCTCCGCGATGCTTCAGGATTTGCGGAAAATCCGTGTCGCGCGTGATGAGAATATACGGATAGCTTTTATCGTCGCGCAGAAGGATGTTGAATGGCGGAAGAAAACGCTGGATGTAACTGGCTTCGAGAAGCAAAGCCTCGGCTTCCGTCCTTGTGACGGTGACTTCGAGGCTTTGCGCGAGAGACACCATGCGTTGCAGCCGTATTGGCAATCGCGCGCGTTGCGTGTATGCCGCTACGCGTTTTTTGAGGTTTTTCGCCTTGCCGACGTAAAGGGGCGCGCCTTTCGCGCCGATCATGCGGTAAACACCCGGCTGGTTGGGTAAAGTCTTTATTTGCGCACACAGCATCGCGGCACCTGCGTCGAATTTCGTCGCAGGGCGTGGGAGCTGTTTGGCGTCTAATGTACGGGTTGAATGCTGCATATTCTTATATGTCTCTTGCTCTTTTTTGTTATCCCCCAAAATTGTGGATAAGTCTGTCACTAATTTCCTTGTGCGCCGCCGTTTCGCTTATAAATACGCATTTTCCTTCTCTCTGCCTAAAAAACAGGCATACAATGTTAACTTGTTGTTTTTTATAGCATTATTTATGTCAAAAAAATGAGGGTTAAAATTTTTCGCTCCGTTATGGTAAAAAAACGACGCAAAATAGGCGGGTGTGAACAAGATGCCGCCTCTGCGCTTTTTGAAAACCGAAGTCAAGACGCAATTTTGGCTTTAAAAGCACCTTGTTATAGGAGCGGGCCCATAAAATCCGACGAACCGTCTGACTTCACTCGCTCTGCACCTCGCCAGTCGCTTGCCAAGCTAACCGTATTTTATTTCCTCTGGTCGGAACCGCATTGGGCTTTTCACGCACGATCCGATTGTAGGGCTCCGCGCATTTGTGCTAACAAGAATTTCTTGCAAGTGAAATCCCATGTTTAAATCTTTCGCCAATAAACTGACTGTATCCCGGATTGTCGTTATCCCGGCCATTCTGCTGCTTTTGGCTATCCCGCATGGATGGGCGGCATGGCTTGCGCTTGTCTTGTTCACGTCGGCGGGAATAACGGATTGGCTCGACGGCTATATGGCGCGGCGCGACAACGAAGTGACGCGGGTCGGCCAATTCCTCGATCCCATCGCTGATAAGCTGCTCGTTTCGGCCGTCATTCTGGTTCTGGTTTCCACACGGCAAATCAGCGGTTTGAGCGTGTGGCCTGCGGTCATCATTCTCATGCGCGAAGTCGCCGTTTCGGGCTTGCGCGAATTTCTGGCTGGCATTCGAGTCAGCGTCCCCGTCAGCCGCCTCGCCAAATGGAAGACGACCATCCAGATGATCGCTTTGGGCTTTTTGATGATCGGCGACCGCTATGCGCCGGATATCGTCCCCGCGACGCTTATCGGAGATTTAGGCATCTGGATCGCGGGGGGATTCACGCTCGTCACGGCGTGGGATTATTGGCACGCCAGCCTCAAGCATTTCGATTAGGCAAAAAATCACGAACGAAGCGTGGCAAGCAGGCGCTTCGGATTGCGGAAAAGATCGAGTGCGTCAAGAATATCGGTTGATACGATATCGGCATTCGCCATAGCTTCGGCGGCTGCGCATTCTTTTTGCACGAGAGCGATGCCAAGCGCGGCAGCTTTCAGCATCTTGCAATCGTTGCGCCCATTTCCGATAGCGGCAACGGATTCTGGCCCGAGTCTTGAAATATAATCGAGTTTCGCGTCGTCCTGCTTTTCGACGGGAAGGATCGTCAACTTGACCGGCAATCCCTTAAGCTGGTTTGCCGCAAGGCCGAAAGTATCCGCTGTGATGACGTGGATTTGGATATCTTGCGCGAGCGTTTTAAAAATCCTATCCACGCCGGACAAAAGATTCCCGTCCACAGCCAGCGTTCCATTGTAGTCCAAAACGAGATGGCTCAATCGAAGGCGGCAAAATCCGGGAATGTCGATATCGATCATTTTCGTCAGGCGCCTATGATTTCCTTCAGGGCTTCGCGGATCGCGTCGCCCATTTCCTCGTGCGCGAGAGCGAAGGCGACGTTCGCCGCGATAAATCCGACCTTGTCGCCGCAATCGTAGCGTTTGCCCTGATAGCGCAAGCCGTGAAAAGGTTGCTTCCCGATGAGGCGCGCCATGGCGTCGGTCAGTTGAATTTCGCCGCCCGCCCCGATTTGCTTGGCTTCCAGCTCGCGGAAAATTTCCGGCTGCAAAATATAACGGCCAATAATGGAAAGTGTCGAGGGGGCTTTTTCCGGCGTTGGTTTTTCGACCAATCCCTTGATTTTGGCAAGGCGTCCATCGTCGGAGTCGATATCCAGAATGCCGTAACGGTTCGTCTGGTCGCGCGGCACATCGACGACGGCGACCATATTGCCGCCGACTTCTTCGTAAGCCTCGATCATTTGCTTCAAACAAGGTTTTTTCGCCAAAACGACATCGTCGGCGAGCAAAATGGCGAACGGCTCGTTATCGACCAGATGCCTCGCGCACCAAATGGCGTGGCCCAGGCCCAGCGGCTCGCGCTGGCGCGTGAACAATAATTGGCCTGAGTCGATTTCCGTCGTTCTGAGCAATTCAAGCGCTTCCGTTTTTTTGCGCGCCTCGAGCGTCCTTTTCAGGTCGCCGTTACTGTCGAAATGGTCTTCCAAAGCCCCCTTGCCGCGGCTTGTGACGAAGATGAACTGTTCGATACCCGCCGCGCGCGCCTCATCGACCGCGTGTTGGATCAACGGGCGATCGACGAGCGTCAGCATCTCTTTCGGCATCGCCTTGGTCGCGGGCAAGAAGCGCGTGCCGAGGCCGGCGACGGGGAATACAGCTTTGCGGACTCGTTGTTTCATTTTCTTTTTCTCATCTAAGGAGGTGTCGGCGGCGCCGATAAAGCGTTCTTAACCGCCTCGCAGATTTCTTCAAGCGAAAAAGGCTTGGCGATGACCTGATGCACCAAGGCGTTCAGATTATGCGCCCGCAGGCGCTCCTGAACATACCCGGAAATCATGACGATGCGCATATCGGGAAAAAGGCGCACCGCCTTCATCGCCAAGGCGATGCCATCGACGTTGGGCATGACGATATCGGTGACAAGAACGTTGAATTCTTCGCGCGCGAGCATATCAAGGGCTTGCTGTCCGTCGATGGCCCCCGAAACCGCGTACCCGGCGGAAGTCAGCGAACGGACGATGAATTCCCGCACAGCGGGGTTGTCCTCGGCGACCAGAACTTTCGCGGCATCTGCGTTTGGAAGGCGGTTACGGGTTGGCATTCCCTTCTTCTTTCCGGGAGATGAATTCAAGATAGACGTCTTCAATCGTGCGTTCCATAGGCGTCGCGATTTCCGTGTGGAAAGGTATTTTTCCGCCCGGTTCGATAGACGGGACCGGCGCATCGACCCGCCAGCTTAGAATAGCGCTTTTATCGGGCCCCAGCGCGCGGGCGTCAATGTCGGGAATGGCTTTCGCTTCGATCGTCGTATTGCAGATCGTTCCGTCGACAAAAAGCTTCATCGTGCCGCCGTCGTATCTTAATTCCGATTTGACCCCCTCGAAAACAAGCCCCTCCCAGCCCGGAGAAACGTTTAATCCTAGGACATGGTAAAAACCCGTTAATTCAGGGAAAGCTTTAGCAACAGAATACCTCTCGACAATCAATACTGAAGCGAGGATCGCAAACAAGACCGTAGCGACAAGAAAAAATAACAGATTATTTGGAAAAAAGCTTTTCTCGATGACGGCGGGCAAATTAGCCGTCGGTTTAGCCGGGGTTTCCGGTTTGTTCGGCGCGGGCGGACGCGACGACAAAGGCGAAGAAGGCGGCGAGGGTTCCGGGATCGGCGCAAAACCCGGAGGCGGCGCGACGACATCGACCGCCGTCGGCAACTTCACGTGCCATTCATGCTTGCACAGCGCGCAACGCACCTGCCGCCCTCCTTCAGCGAAAAGGCCGATCTGCACCAGATAGCGGGTGCTGCATGAGGGACATTCAATAATCATCGCATCGATAAGCCGGAATAAGACCTTGGGAACGTATCATTTTATGACCTAAACGGCTAATTTTAAAAGGGGCATCCTTGGGGTTTGGAATCGTCCCTTTTTATGCTAACCGTTCTGTCTCACTCTAAATTTCAGGGCCAGATGCTTCTTTCTTTTCAAAATGTCAGCCTAAGTTATGAGCCAAAACTCAACATTTTGGACAATATAACCTTTTCCATTGCTGAGAACGGTTTTTACTTCCTGACCGGTACTTCCGGCGCGGGAAAATCGTCTTTGCTGCGGTTAATCTATCAATCGGAAAGGCCTTCGAGCGGCCAAATCATCTTGTTCGGCGAATCGTTAACCAACGATGGGCATAAAAAACAGGCCGAAATGCGCCGCAAAATAGGCATCGTTTTTCAGGATTTCCGCCTCATCCCGCATCTGACGGCTTGGGAAAACGCCGCCTTGCCGCTGCGCCTGACCGATGCCAAAGAAGATTATATCAAACGCCACACGCAAGAACTTCTGGAATGGGTCGGCATAGGGCATCGCATGTATGCCACGCCTCAGGAACTTTCGGGCGGCGAGCAGCAGCGCGTCGCTATCGCCCGCGCCGTGGTGACAAAACCCAGATTGCTTCTGGCCGACGAGCCGACCGGCAATGTTGATGAAGATACCGCTTTGAAATTGCTTCACCTTTTCGATGAATTGAACAAACTCGGCACCGCCGTTATTCTTGCAACCCACCAAAGCCATTTGGTCGATAAATTTCACAAGCCTGCCCTGCGGTTGGTAAAAGGCAGATTGCAGAAATCTGGAAATTAATCCTAAAGTGCTCTCTGTTTCTAATCTTTGGACTGTCATGTCATTGCCGCGCCATCTTTTCACTCCCGCGTTCCGTGTCCAGCATTTGGGCCGGTCTTTTGCTGCGATCGTCGGCATCATGGTTTTTATCGCCAGCTTCGCCACCGCCGCCGAAACCGTTTTGCTGACCGCCAGTTATTTGTGGGGGCAAACGATGGAAACCCGCCTGACGGTCGAGATTCCGGCCGTCGGCGACGAGGCCTCGATGCCGCAAGCCGAGCGCGTCAGGCAAGCCGTTTCCGTTTTGCGCGCATTGCCGGATGTGGGAATGGTGTCGCCCTTGTCCGACAGCGAAGTCGAGCGTTTATTGGGCCCGTGGTTCAACAAGCCCGAACTTCTGCGCGCGCTGCCCTTGCCAACCTTGATCGACGTCGACCGCAAACCGGGCGCGGAGTTGAGCGCGCAGAAAATCCAGGCCGCTTTGAAAAACGTCGTCAGCGACGCGAAAGTCAACGATCACGGCGCGTGGACTCGGGATGTGTGGCGTCTGGTGCGCGGATTGACGCTTTTAGGAGGCCTGACGATCGCCCTGACCGCCCTGACCCTTGTCATCGCCGTCAGCTTGATTTGCCGCGCCGTCATCGCCGCCGAGCATGAGACGATCTCGCTGCTCCATCTCATAGGCGCGGAAAACAAGGATATCGCCCGCCATTTCCAGTCGCAGGCCTCGCGGATCGCCGCGCGCGCGGCGGCCATAGGCTTTCTTTTCGCTCTTTTCCTCACCCTCGGTCTGTTTTTCTCCACGCGCGACATTATGAATCTTTCCTCGCTGGAATGGATACATTGGGTGAGCGTCGGCATTGTGTCTCTTCTGGTTCCTTTTTGCGCGACGGCTATTGCCACGGTGACGGCGCGCATTTCCGTCATGCGTCTGATAGAAACGTTCCCATGAAGAAGCCTTCCCTCCTTCTTTTGCTCGTCGGCGCGGTTTTGGCGGGTTCGTGGCTTTACGGATTTCTGAATTTCGCCGAGGGCGTCGCGGATTTGCGCGAGCCGGACGTTCATGCCGATCTTGAAGCCACACAGGCCATCGTCGTTTTGACAGGGGGGAGCGAGCGCGTGGCGACGGGCATTGGGCTTCTAGAATCAGGCAAAGGTAAAAAACTTTTCATTTCGGGCGTGCATAAAAACCTGTCTTTGGAAAGCGTTTTAAGGGCCCTGCCAGTTCCCACGGATATGCGCGCGTGCTGCATCGTCCTTGGCTATCAGGCGGGCAGCACGGCGGGAAACGCCGAAGAAACGCGCGCGTGGATGGCCATTGAAGGATTCACCTCCCTGCGCCTTGTGACGGCCAATTATCATATGCCACGCAGCCTTCTTCTGTTCCGCACCGAGATGCCTGACGCGACGATTATCCCCCATCCCGTTGCGCCCGATAACGTCAAATTCGACGAATGGTGGAAGCATCCGGGAACGATCAGCCTTCTGGCGACGGAATACGGCAAATATCTCATCGCAACTTTCGAACTCTGGCTGAACGGCAGAAACGCATCATGAATTTTCTTCGCTCTCTTTGGTTCAACCTCACTTTTTACGCCGCCAATCTGGTCATGAGCGTGGGGCTTTGCGGCGTTTTGTTCCTGCCGCGCGAGAAAATCGTGAAAGCGGTGCATATCTGGCTCTCCGCCGTCGCGTGGATCGAAAACCACGTCGGCGGCATCAAATACAAAATCGTCGGGCGCGAGAACATCCCAAAAGGTGCGTGCCTTATCGCCTCCAAGCACCAATCGGAATGGGAAACGTTCAAGATGCACCTGATTTTGAACGATCCCGCTATTGTCTTGAAGCGCGAGCTTTTGAAAATTCCTTTGATCGGCTGGTATATGAGCCGCTCCGGCTCGATCCCCATTGACCGAGGCTCGCCCACAAAATCCATGCTCGCGATGCTTCCCGCCGCGCGAAAAGCTGCGGCGGATGGCCGTCCCATCGTGATTTTCCCCGAAGGCACGCGCGTGGCCGTCGGCGAATCCCGCCCCTATAAGAGCGGCGTGATGGCTCTGTATCAGTATTTGAATATTCCGGTCGTGCCCTTGGCGCTCAATTCAGGGTTGTTGTGGCCGAAGAACAGCTTTTTCAAAAAATCCGGCACGATTACCGTCGAATTTCTGCCGCCTATTCCATCAGGCCTTCCGCGCGAGGAAATGATGCGAAGACTGCGCGACGAATTAGAAACGGCGGCGGCGAGATTGGCAAAGATTTAGCGCGCCGACAAAATGGCGTCCCACGCGTCCCTGACGCCTTTTTGGAACGTTTCGGGCGTGTAAAGCAACAATGTTTTCCGACACGCGGCGCGATATGTTTCGATCTCCACGCCCGATGTTTGGCTTAAATCCACCGCTTGCGCCAGCGCTTCGATACATGCGGGAAAATCATCCTCTCCGGCCCAGAATCCGTTTTCGGGCGACGCGTATTCGCGGCCTCCGATGCCCGTGAATCCCGCCACGACGCAACCCGAAGCCATTGCTTCAAGCGGTGTAAGACCAAAGCCCTCGAGGCGGCTGAGCGAAAGAAAAACTTTCGCTTTGCCCATGCGCCGCGCAACTTCGGCTTCGTTGGCATTGGCGATTTCGATCCATTCCCAATCGCGGAATTTTGGATAGGAAAAACAAAACATATCGCGGATATAGGCGGCCTCGATCGCGCGTTTGCGCGGCATGAAGGCGATTGCGTTACGCTTTTCCGGCGCAGGACGGAATGACGTGGGATCGACAGCGCACGGCACGATGTATGCGCGGAGCGTCGGATGACGCTTGCGGCAATGATCGAAGATCGTCTTGCTGCTGCATAGAATGTCGGTCACGCCGTAATCGGCATAGCTTCCCCCGTCCCCGATCCCGAGCGCGCCGTAAAAATGGTTTTGGCTGTAGATTGCCTTGCGTTGGGGAAGGCGCGAAAAATCGGCCAGAATGTGGGGCTGGTCTTCGGGAAGGACGTAAAAATGTTCGGCCTTGGGCAAAAAAATGCCCTGCCCCACGATGGGTGCTTTCGATTCAAACCACGAGGGACGCGCGCCGTTCTGCTCGAAAACGGCGGCGTCGCGGCCTTGCGCTATCAGCGCCTCGGCCATGCGGAAAATATGCTTGATGCCGCCATTGATGACGGAAACCGGAGGGCAGAAGAAAACGATTTTCATTACCGCGCCCCCTTTTGTTTAAACGGCAAGAGAAGGGTTTAAAGCATTTTGGCCTTCGCCCGGGCCCCACGCGAAGGCTACGGCGCCTCGTCTTCGACGACTTCGACGACTTCCTCGACGGCTTCGTCTGCCAGTTCCTCGGCGTCTTCGATCACAGCGTCTTCGGCGGCCGCGGTCACGGGAAGACCGTCGATCACCTCTTCGGCCGTATCCTTGGCAACGGCTTTCTTCTCAGTGCTGCGCCCACGGCGCGCGCGCAAAAGATTTTCAGGATCGAAAGATGTTTTGCACGCCGGGCAAACCGGCGGATTTTTTTTCATATCGTAATAGCGCTTTCCGCAAGCAGGGCAGATGCGCTTTAGTCCCCATTCCGCTTTCGACACGTTCCCTTCTCCCTAACACTAAGACATTCAAGGGCTTTGCCCTAAGTCCGAGACCTCTTACACGAAAAAACACACGTGTCAACGCGTATGAGCTTCAAAAAAAGAATCGGAAAAAAGGATTCGATCATAAAGGGAAAAAGTTGGAGGCGACGAGGATCGAACAAGCAAATATCAATCTGATAAATTGGCCATTATTGAAATTTGGAAATTCAGAGTTACCCCCAAAGTTACCCCCAGCCCCTGATGCTTAGAAAAAAGTTTCGAACTCGTGTCGCTACCGCCAAAATTTTTTGACGAACCAATACTACAGAAGCGAACTTGTCTGTCAAGGGAAGCAAGACACTAATGGTCTCATTCAAAGCCTTTGCCGCATGGTCGCGGGCATCCTTGCCGCCATAGGCGCGTCCGGCGACCGACATTGAAAACTCTTCGGTTTTGTTGGCGTTGCGGGTTTCTACGTCTTTTTTGACCTTGATGAGATTTTCGTTGCCGGACTTAATCATAGTCTGCGTCGGGCCGAACCTTCCTCGCATTTCAAACTGCCGCCGTAAATGCGAAGTGCGGAGAGAGTCCAGCTTGCGGACTTCGGTATCGACTTTGACCTTTTCCATCACGGCGGGGTTTCCCGATGCAATGGCTTTGATCTCGGCATAGGTCAAAGCGCCGCCGTTGATGTCCTCGGCGGTGCGAACGGAGGTGTCGCCGTTCATAACCTGTTGGATAAACTTCGCCTTGGTTTCCAAAGTCTGCCACATATAGGCATCAAACGAGCCTTCGGTGACGTAACGGCATATCCGCACCGCGCTGTTTTCATTGCCCTGCCGTAAAATGCGCCCGTCGCGCTGTTCGATGTCGCGGGGACGCCACGGTGCGTCGATGTTGTGGGAAGCATAGAGCTTACGCTGCACGTTGGTTCCGGCTCCCATTTTCTCGGTCGAGCCGAGCAAAACGCGCACCTGTCCGCTGTTGACCTTATCGAACAACGCCTGTTTTGCTGCGTCGGTATCGGCTTCGTGAATGAAGACGATCTCATGCGGAGGAACGCCGCGCTCGATAAGTCCGAGGCGAATAGCTCCATAAACGTGAAAACGATCGGGGCAGGGCGTCGATATGTCGCAAAAAGCCAATTGCGTGGCGCGTAGGGCTTCCGTTTCCTTCCAGATAGCAAATATCTCTTGGGTTGCTAGGCTGACCTTCGATTGCGGGTGGGGCAATGCCAGCGGGTTGATAAGGCGCATGTCGAGCGCGGCTTTGCGCCCGTCGCCGGTGATCTTCAGCATATTGTCGTTTTTCGGATCGACGCTGCCGTTTTTGATCTTTTCGGAACGTTCCATCAGTCCGTTCACGAACGCTTTCAGTTCTGGCGTTGCGGGAGCGATGATAATGCGGTTCTTGCCTCCTTCGAGCGCGGGACGCGGCAGGTCGAGCATTTCCGACGTTTGCACGTCGGCAAAGTCCCGAAACATGGTCAGAAGTTCCGGCAAATTGACAAACTTGGCGAAGCGCGTGTGCATCCTGTAGCCCGCGCCGGAGGGAGCAAGCTCTAATGCTGTGACCGCCTCCCCAAAGTTGGCCGCCCAAGCGTCAAACTGCGCCATGCCTGCCTTCGCCAAGGCTTCACGCGAGCCGTGGAAGCCCTTCGCTTAAGAATGGCGCATGTGAACCGCAAGATTTATTGCCGCTTGGCTTTACAAAACAAGAAATGGCAGACTTCTGGCACATGGCAAATGCAATGGCGAACGTCGAGTTGAAGATTGTGGAGCACTTGTCTTTTCCAAAGTTCAAGAGGGTAATACCACCTACAGTCCTTTTTGGGTTATCAAAACATAGTACGATAACATCCTCTGCGTTGCCGCCTCCTTGCCGCCCGATTCAGAAAAAATTCCAAAGGAACGTCCAATGACCAAACTGGACATGCAAAAAGTCGTTAGGCTGATCGAGGAAGTTGCCAAGCAGGAAATTCTCCCGCGCTTTGGCAAACTTAGCGAAAGCGATATCGCTTATAAGCAACCCGATGATCCCGTCACCGTCGCCGACGAGGGGGCTGAAAGAATTCTGACCGAACGGCTGGTCGATATGATGCCCGGTGCGCTTGTTGTCGGAGAGGAAGCCTGTTCCCGCGATCCCTCCATTCTTAACCGTTTTGCCGAGGACAGGCCGGTATTCGTGATCGACCCCATAGATGGTACGCGCCACTTTGCGGCAGGGCGGCCAACTTTCTTTACGATGGTTGCTCTGGTTGAGAAAAACGAAATTATTGCCGGTTTCGTCCATCATCCTTTATCCGGCGAAACTATGACGGCGGAAAAAGGTGGCGGTGCTTGGTTGAACGGCAAGAGGCTTCGCGCTCTTGCGCCTGTACCGTTGCGCGAGGCCAGAGGAACCATAGGACAAAGGGTTTGGCATAAGCTGCCGGAAGAACGCGCCAAGCTGCAAGCCGCCATGCCTTCAATTGAGTGCAACCCTCTATCCGGCTATGCCGCGCCACGCCTTTTAATGTCGGGCACTTATTTCGGCCTCACGGAGGCCGTGCCGCAAACGCATTTTAGATGCTGCCCGTATTGGAGCACGCCTTGGGACGATGCGGCGGCTCTTCTTGCCCATGCCGAGGGCGGCGGAGTGTTCAGTCATTGGGATGGTCAACCGTATCAGCTCACTCAATTGCGCAGGGGAATCATCATGGCTCCTAATCGCGCCATGATCGACGAAATTGTCGAATTTTTTAAGCCATACGATTTGCGGAATCAAATTTTGAAACAACAGCAATTGAAACTCTAAAAATATTTAAGGAGCCGTATTATGAGCTTTGCCATAAACAAGCCGACCACCCTTGATACAAGCAAGGTTGAGAGAGATTCCAAAAATACGGAATACGAAATCAAATTGGAATGTCTTGACACCGGCAAGGGGCTTTTCGACTTCCTCGACGATATTGAAATCGCGCTGGATTCCAACACCCATTGGTGCATGTCGAATATGAGGTAAGCTCTTTCGGATCGTTCGGCGTTGCTTCGTCATATCGGCTGGCAAAACTGGAATCCTATCGCCATAATGGCACAACAGGTCGTCAGGCGTTGCAAGCCCCTTTGGGAAACAGTAAAATCCTATAGGAGTTGGGGGGTGAAAAATGCCCGCTCAACAGCTTTGCGCCGGAGCGGGCATTCGCATAGGGAGCGGGATTCGAACCCGCGATACCGTCGCCGGTATATCCTGTTTTCAGTAGGACGCCTTAAACCACTCGCGCCATCCCTCCAAAGGTGAACCAAAAGGGCATCCCGTTTCCGGGATGCCCTTCAGTTCTCAGAACAGCCTACCGATGGTCAGGCAGCTGAAGCCATTTTGGATAGAACTTCCACCCAAAGCCCAGACCGAACCTAAAACCGGTCGACTGGCTGGCTTCGAGACAAAAAAATGCACACAACATGTACATCTCCGTTGCTCGTGTGCGGGGTCCCTTACGGTAGCCGACTCGCACATAAGGCCAGCAGTGGGGTCAGTTGATTTTAGCCTGATTGGTCGACCCCGACACGCCTCGGCTATTTCGTTGTGATGTGAGATAGGGAGTGTGGGGTCGCGTTTCAAGACCTTACGCCACCAAAAAATGCAGGGCACAAAACCAAAATGCAAGATCGGCGATGATTCTCAACGAATGAGCCAATAATTATGGAAAATGTGAGAAAAACAGCCCTTTCCGTATCTTTCGGGAAGGGCCGTTTTCTTGCGGCATTTTGCCTTTGCCGTGATTCCCCGGTGATTCCCGGAGCACTTTCCAGAAAAGCAAGACTTCTGGAAAGTGCAGTAAATATTGGCGGACCCGGCGAGATTCGAACTCGCAACCTTTGCCTTCGGAGGGCAGCGCTCTATCCAGTTGAACTACGGGTCCTGCAGGGCAGGGTGAACACGGCTTTGCCACAAATAGTTTAAAATTTCTACCTTTATGCGCCAAAGGCCGGATTTAGCGCGTCGTCGTGCGTTCGCGGTATTTATTGGTAATGGGGTAGCGCCGGTCGCGGCTTAGATTGCGGCGCGTGATTTTGACGCCCGGGGGCCCCTGACGCCTTTTGTATTCCGATTTATCCATGAGCGTCCACACGCGCGCGACTGTCGCGGGAGCAAAACCGAGATCCACGATCTCGCGCATCCCTAAATCCTGTTCGATAAGGCATTCCAGAATGCCGTCGAGAACGTCGTAAGGCGGCAGGCTGTCCTGATCTTTTTGGTTGGGGCGCAACTCGGCCGTCGGCGCTTTGGTCAGCACGCGCTCGGAAATAATCGCGCCTTGCGGCCCCAGAGCCGAAGAGGGCTTATGCGCGTTGCGCCAGCGCGCGGCGTTATAGACCTCGGTTTTATATACATCCTTGAGCACGGCGAATCCGCCGCACATGTCTCCGTACAGCGTCGCATAGCCGACCGACATTTCCGATTTATTGCCGGTCGAAAGAACCATATATCCGGTGGCGTTCGACAAAGCCATAAGGATCAATCCCCGGCAACGCGCCTGAATGTTTTCCTGAGGCACTCCCTGCAATTTGTCGCTAAGGACGGGCGATAAAGCGGAATCGAAAACTTTCATCGCTTCGGTGATCGGGATGACGTCGAGCCTGCAGCCGAGCGTTTTCGCCAAGGCTTCCGCGTCCTCGGTGCTTTCTTCCGACGTATAGGGTGAGGGCAGCATGATGCCCCACACGCGGTTCGCGCCTAACGCATCGACGGCGATCGCCGCGGCCAAAGAGCTGTCCACGCCGCCCGAAAGCCCCAGGACGACGCCCGCGAAATTGTTTTTGTTCACGTAATCGCGCAAGCCCGTCATCAGCGCGTGATAGATATTGCATGCGCGGTTTGGCGACGGCTCTACCGCTTTCTTGTCGCTCGAGAGCTTTTTTTTATCCAAGCGAATGACTGTAACGTTTTCTTCCCAGGAAGGCATCGCCGCGACGATGTCGCTTTTGGCATCGAGAGCGAAAGAAGATCCGTCGAACACCAGTTCGTCCTGTCCGCAGACCTGATTGAGATAGACCAAGGGCAAGCCCGTTTCCTTGACACGCTCGGTTGCGTGTTTAAGGCGTATATCCGTTTTATTGGATTCGGTCCTGCCGATTTCAAAGGGACTGCCGTTCGGGACGATCAGGATTTTCGCGCCGCGCGTTTTCAGATGAACGGCGCAGGCCGGAGTCCACATATCCTCGCAAATCATCACGCCTAATTTAATGCCCCGGAACAAAAGAGGGGTGGGCAGGGGGGCTGCGGAGAAAACGCGTTTTTCGTCGAACGGGCCGTAGTTGGGCAAATCGTATTTGAAACTTTTGCCCATGATTTTCCCGCCGTCGAGCAGCAAAACGGCGTTGTATAATCTTCCTGTCTCGCGCCACGGCGTGCCGATCAAAATCGCCGGCCCTCCATCCGACGTTTCCGCCGCGATTCTTTCGACCGCCGACTGCAAGCTGTTCTGAAAGCTCGGTTTCAGAACCAAATCCTCCGTCGGATAGCCCGAAAGATAAAGCTCCGTCGTCACCAGCAAATCCGCGCCCAAATCCGCCGCGCGTGCGCGCGCCGTCCTCAGTTTGGCGATGTTTCCGGAAATATCCCCGACTGTGGGATTAAGTTGCGCCAAAGCTATGGAAATCTTGCCCGACATGAGGTTCCTTTATTTGGGGACGCGCGACGACGGGGCCAGTTTTTCGACTTCGGCGCGCATGGCGGCGATTTCCGCTTCCGCGCCCGACGCTATGGCCTTTCCGATGGAATCCTGATCGTTTTCCGCCTCGCCGCTGATGCAATCCATGTAGTCCTGCGCCGCGTCGGCATAGGCATTGTACTGGGAAATAAGCGCATTCATATCGTTGCCCGCCGTTTCGGGATGCGCGGCCAAAACCGACTTGGATGGAACCGGCTTTACGCATGTTGATGAATGCCATGCCGGTTGGCCGTTATCGAAGGTCAGATTTCCGGCCAAAGCCGGCATCGCGGCCAAGACTCCTACTGCCAACAAAAATCCGAAGGATTTGCGCATGATTTCCTCCCCTGTTTTCCCGTTAAACATACAATAATCTAGGCTTACATTGCGAATGATGCTAGTAGATATGGAGAAAGGAAATTCCTTTTTCCGATGCGCGCAGGACGCGCTTAACCATAAGGATTGACATGATTCCTCGCTATACCCGCCCCGAAATGGCCGCGATCTGGACGGCGGAAAACCGCCTCCGTATTTGGTTCGACATTGAAGCCTTTGCCTGCGACGCCTTGGCGGAATTGGGGGTTATCCCCGCCGAAGCCGCCAAAAATATCCGGAAAAAAGGCAAATGGGAAATCGCGCGCATCGACGAAATCGAAAAAACCACGCGCCACGACGTGTTGGCTTTCTTAACAAACCTTACCGAGCATATAGGGCCGGACGCGCGCTTTGTGCATCAGGGCATGACCTCGAGCGACGTTCTCGACACCGCTTTTGCCGTTCAACTGACGCAGGCGGCTGACTTACTTATCAAGGGGTTAGATGGTGTCCTTAAGGCGCTTCGTAAACGCGTTGAGGAAAATATCGATGTTGTCGCGATAGGCCGAAGCCACGGCATTCATGCCGAGCCGACCAGTTTCGGTCTGAAGCTGGCTTCGCATTACGCAGCCTTTGCCCGCGCTAAAAAAAGGCTTGAAATCGCGCGGGCCGACATTGCGACCTGCGCCATTTCAGGCCCCGTCGGAACTTTCGCCACGGTCGATCCGAAGGTCGAAAAATATGTCGCCCAAAAGCTCGGCCTGTCGGTCGAGCCGATTTCGACGCAGATTATTCCGCGCGACCGTCATGCGATGTTTTTTGCGACGCTTGGCGTTATTGCGTCTTCCGTCGAGAATTTTGCGCTCGAAATGCGCCATCTTCAACGCAGCGAAGTGCGTGAGGCCGAGGAACCGTTCGCCAAAGGGCAAAAAGGGTCGAGCGCGATGCCGCACAAGCGCAATCCCGTTCTCGCCGAAAATCTGACGGGTCTCGCACGAATCGTCCGCGCGGCCGTGACGCCCGCTTTGGAAAACGTCGCATTGTGGCACGAACGCGACATTTCGCATTCGTCGGTCGAGCGCGTGTTTGCTCCCGATTCCACGATTGCCCTCGATTTCTCTCTGACGCGCATGAAGGAACTGATCGACGGCATGACGGTTTACCACGAACGCATTGCGGAAAATTTGAATGCGCTCGGCGGGCTGCATTTCTCGCAGCGCGTTTTGCTGGCCTTGACGCAGGCGGGAGTTGCGCGCGAAGACGCCTATCGCCTCGTGCAAAAAAACGCGATGGAAGTCTGGAACGAGCTGCAATCAGGCAAAAAAGTTAGTTTTAAAGACAAGCTTTTGTCGGACAAAATTATCGGTAAGCATCTGACCCCAAAAGCTTTGACCGCCTGCTTCGACGAAAAGTTCTATATCCGGCACGCGAAGAAGATTTGGAAACGCGTGCTGGAGGCGTCAAGATAAAATCTTTCTTAAAAAAGTATTAAAACGCCTTTTATTTGACATGAAATTATGCAAGAAGGACTCATCGAAAAGGAAGGTTTCCATGCGTCCGGTCAAGACCCGTTTATTTCTCGCGCTCACCGCGTTTCTCGCGCTGGCAAGTTGCCGCAGTTCCAGCGACATAGGTAACGAACCTGAACAATTGGTCGATCGCGCGCGCGCCAGTTTTCAAAGCATGATGGGCGATACCCAATTTCCGGGTCTCGTCGATCTCGCTACCCGCGCCAAAGCCATTATCATCGTTCCGAATCTCGTTCGCGCCGCGTTCTTCTTCGGCGGGCGTGGAGGCAATGGCGTCATGCTGGTTCATGGCGACGACGGCAAATGGAGCCCGCCCGCTTTCTACACGATCGGGGGACTGAGCTGGGGATTGCAATTTGGCGGACAGTCGTCGGAGCTTATCATCGTCGTGATGACCCAAAAAGGCGTCGAGTCGATCATGAGCCGCGAAGTAACCTTGGGCGGAGACGCCGGATTGGCCGTCGGCGAATTGGGCGAGGGCGTCAACGCTTCGACTGCCATGGGCATGAAGTCCGATATGTACGCATTTGCCCGTTCCGAAGGGCTGTTCGCGGGCATTTCGCTCGAAGGCTCGGTCATCGCGCCGCGCGGAACGCTCAACCAGCAGCTTTACGGACAAGACGCGACGCCGAAAAGCATTCTCGTCGACCGCACATCGACATCGAGTTCTAATGCTGTCAACGCTTTAATTGCAGCAATGCCGTAAGCGCCGTTTTCACCTCTTCAATGACGCTTTGCCAATCTTCGGGCTTCGGCTGGCGGAACAGGCGCGCGGTCGGATACCATGGACTGTCACGGCGTCCTGTCAGCCAGCGCCAATCGGGCGCGAACGGCAACATCACCCAGACCTTTTTTCCCGATCCTCCCGCCAGATGCGCCGTTGCCGTATCGCAGGTAATGACCAAATCCATCTGCCCGATAAGCCGTGCCGAGGCTGCAAAATCTGTCAAAAGAGGCGCGAGGTTCTTGACAGGATACCTCGGCAGCAATTCCTCGTCGCCCGCTTTCATGTCGCGGTTGAAGGAATAAAACGCGACGCCCTCGACCGAGAAAAGATCGGCAAAAAGCGCCAAGGGAATCGAGCGTTTTTTGTCGCTCAGATGCAAGGGACTTCCGCCCCAAGCAACGCCGATTTTAAAACCTTTTTCCGGCAATATTGTCGCTTCGTCGGGCGCAAAAATCGGCAGATAGGGAACGTCGCGCGGCAGGGTTTCAAGCGTCACGCCGCAGCGATGCGGCAGATCGAACGACGAACAATAAAAATTGCACGCCGGAAGTTTTTCCTTGTGGGCGACGACGGCATTGGCGCCGCTCCATCCGAGAAACAGAGGCTTTAACGCCTTATGCACCGAAAAAACGATATGCGCGCCTTGCTCTTTTAAAACGGGCAAAAACCGCGCAAGCATCAGCGTATCGCCGAAGCCTTGCTCGTCGCATACCAGAAGGCTTTTACCGCGCAAATCCTCGCCTTTCCACAAAGGAAACGGCATTTTCTTGCGCGCAAGTTCGGGAATCGCGCGTCCCCGCGCGCGGTAGCGCGCAAAGCCTTGTTTGTAATCGCCGCGCAGAAGCTGGATCAACGCCAGATGCCAATGGCGGTCGCCGTACTCGTTTTCATCGATCTCCCGCGTTTCGTCGCCTTCGATGGCTTGTTCCGCGACATCGACCGTTTTGCGGAAAGCCGCTTCGGCTTCTTCGAGCCTGTTGAGCGCCTGATACGTCTGCGCCAGATTGTCCCAAATATCCGCGCGCGCCGGATTCAGGGCCAAAGCGCGTTTATATGCTTCAACGGCTTCTTCGTCGCGGTTCAGGCGGTTGAGCGCGACGCCGTATCCGAACCACGCGTAATGGCTTTCCGGGATAAGGCCGATTGCGCGTTTTCCGGCGGAGAGCGCCGCCGCGTAGTCTTTGAGCTTTTCAGCGACGTTGCACAGGCTCAGCCAACCGTCGCCATAGGCAGGATTGATTGCCACCGATTTCTCCGCCAAGGCGCGAGCTTCGTCGTATTGCTTTTCATGCACGAGCGAGAGGGAAAGATTATTGAGGGCGCTGAGAAATTTCGGGTCCAGCCGCAAAGCCTCGCGGTAGTGAGCGATCGCGCCTTTCCAATCGTCGCTTGCGCGCAGGGCGTTGGCGAAGTTGAAATGGATTTGCGGAATGTCCGGCTGTAAATTCACGGCGCGTTTGAACGCCTCTATCGCCTCGGGCAATACCTGCGCCGCCATCAGGACGGTGCCGCGGTGAAAATGTAAAAGCCCCGAGGAAGGATCGATCGCCACGGCTTTATCGACCCACGCCTTGGCTTCCTTGAAATCGCCGCGCGCGCCGACAACCACGCCCAACAAAGCGCAAGCGTCGGCGTTTTCCGGCTCGGCGTCGAGTGCGAAGCGGTATTTCCGCTCGGCCTCGGCCAGATTTCCGGCCTGATGCGCGGCCATTGCTTCGGAAAGAGTCATCCCCGCAGCCCTCGTTTAAAACTTCCGTTTCTTGAGTTTATAGACATACGAAATGATCTCCGCCACCGCCCGATAATGCTGGGTAGGGATTTGCTGGTCAACTTCGACCGTTCCGTACAGCGCACGCGCCAAAGGAGGATTGCTGACAAGCGGAATTTTGTTTTCTTCCGCAATTTCGCGGATGCGCTGGGCGATGAGGTTGATGCCTTTGGCGATGACCGTCGGCGCGGACATTTTGCCCGCGTCGTACTGTAAAGCCACGGCATAGTGAGTCGGGTTCGTGATGACGACGTCGGCTTTGGGAACTTGAGCCATCATGCGTTTGCGGGCTTTTTCGACGCGCAACTGGCGTATGCGGCCCTTGATCATCGGGTCGCCTTCCTGCTGCCTGTATTCGTCCTTGACCTCGGCCTTCGTCATGCGCAGGCCGCGGATATACTGAAACCGCGTATAGAACAAGTCCAATATGGCGATCACGAAAAAAACAAGTAGCAGCATCTCGATCAGATGAATGACTTTTTTATGCAAAAAGGCCAGAAAAACACTGATCGGAAATCCCGTAAAATCGGGCGATTGCACCGCGATTGGGGCCAAGACAAGAAAGGCCGTTCCTCCCAGAAAAACAAGCTTGCCGAGACTTTTTCCCAATTCGACGAGAGAGGAAAGCGAAAAAAGACGTTGCAGCCCGCGCGAGGGTGTCAGGCGCTCGAAATCGGGAACAAGCAGATCGAGCGAAAAAAAGAAGCCCGTTTGCATCATAAAGCCCAGAATGATGGCGCTCATAAGAAGCAGAAACGCGATGCCCGCGATCAAAGCGCATTGCGAAAAGACCTGAAAGAACAAGGTCTGCAAGCTCCCTTCATCAAGCGCGATCTCGTGCGGCGATTCGAAAAAAACGCGCAGGAATTCGGCAAACTGCCGCGTCATTCCCGGAACGACCAGCCACAACACCAAGAGCGTGCCCAGCAAAGCCACCCACATGGCGACTTCGCGGCTGACGGGAAGCTGCCCGTGTTCGCGGGCTTCGTCCAATCGCTTGCCGGAAGGGGCTTCGGTTTTTGACTCTTGATCCTGATCGGCCATCTTGAAACTCTACATTTGAAAAAAAGAGCCGACGGATTGATCGAGATAATGCAGCCACAGCGTCAAAATTCCGGCGAAGGTCAACGACAGCATCATCAAACCGCCCCAAATTTCCACGGGCAGCACGATAAGGAAAAGCTGCACGGAAGGCATCAACCTCTGCAAGACGCCGAGCGCCGTGTAAAGAAGAAGCCCCATGATCAAAAACGGCGCGGCGAGCTCGATACCGATCACAAAGCTTTGATTGGCGACGTGGATGACGGTTTGAGCCATGTCGCCCAGAAGGGGAGAACCTCCGGGCGGGAAAGCGTCGTAAAGGGAAAATGTGGTGCGGATAAGAAAATGATCCATGCCGGTAATGAAAATAAGCACCAATCCGGCGATGCTGAAAAACGCGCTGGGCAAGGGGCTTTGCGTCGCCAAGGCGGGGTTCATCATCGTGGCGCTCGACAGGCCGGTCTGAATGCCGACGATCATGCCCGCGGCTTCCAAGGCGCTTATCGTCAGCCGTACGAGGGAGCCGAAAAAAATGCCGACAATGACTTCATAGGCGATTAACCGCGCCAATTCCGCCGAAGAAGCCGGAAGAGGCGGAAAACGCGAAAGCATCGGTTCGAGCAGAAGAAAGCAAATCAAACAGGCAAAAACCATGCGCGTGCGGGGAGGCACATAACTTTCGCCAATGCCTGGAAAGAGCATCATGACCGCTCCGATGCGCGATAAAAGCATCAGGAAAACGAAAACGTGGCCCGATAAGAACGCGTCGATGTGATAGATATGCATCGTCAGTCGCTCTGGCCGACTTGCACGATGCGATCGGTCAGAGAATGGGTGAATCCATCCAGCGTCGCCAGCATAAATGGCAGGAGCCAGATGGTAATCCCGAAAACGACAACCATTTTGGGAATGAACGTCAGCGCCTGCTCTTGAATCTGCGTCACGGTTTGGATCATCGAGACGATGACGCCGACCAAAAGCCCCGCCAGCATGATAGGGCCGACAAGCTTAAGCATGACGATGATCGCTTCGCGGCAGACTTCGATGGCTTCGGCTTCATTCATGGCGGAGGAGGGGAAAGAGGACGGGAGAATCGAGAGAATCAAACATTCTCCATTCGCGCTTCAGGGTCAAGCCGGAATGAAAGGCCCAATCTTAACAAAAGCCAACAGATTGATTTCAAGGCCGATTTAGCCCTTGCATTCGCGCGGGCTCTTTGTATTATCGCCGCCTGTTTGCGGGGTTGTTTCAACCGCCGCTCAGGGATGCGGGTGTAGCTCAGCGGTAGAGCACGACCTTGCCAAGGTCGGGGTCGCGAGTTCGATCCTCGTCGCCCGCTCCAACTTTTTCAAGCACTTAGCGTATAGCTAATTTGCGCCAAATCGCCTTTGTGCGTGTCTCCGTGCGTGTTAAAAAGTTAATTTGCCGATATTTGGTTTGGCAATCATCCTTTTTGCCGGTGCTTTTGGCGCAACCTCAATATCTCTCTCGCTCCTTCCTTCAAGAGCGTGCTTTGCTTCCATCAAGAATGTCGGGTTGTGGTGCGCGTATATGCGCTCCGTTGTCCGGGTACTGGTATGGCCGAGATATTTTGAGATAACCCACATCGGCACGTTTGCTTGCGCCATCCACGTTGCCGCTGTGTGGCGTAGCGTATGCGGCGTTACGTCACTAAGGCCAGCATCCCGCGCAACGCGGCGGAAGCTCTGGTCTATGCGTAAGATCGGCTTTCCAAAATATTCAATCACGTATTTATCGGCGCAATTTTCCGGAGCACGGCTTTTGGCAATCCGCAAGAAGGTCATGAGTCTGCTCGGTATCGGAACAATGGCACGGCGTTTGTTGGTTATCTTGCTTCCCGCTTTGTTAAGATCAATAACGCCTCTTTCGAGATCGACTTGTGACCACGTGAGGGTAAGAAGAGCCTCCTTTCGCGCGGCGGTATAAAGAGCCAACAGGATAAAAAATGACAGGTGCCAACGAGCGTATGAATGAAAGCGCACCTGTCCTGTCTTGGGGTCAATACGACGCTTGGAACGGGTTGCTTTTAATAGGCGCACAACCTCGTCACGAGTCAGCCAACGGTCTTTAGGGGCCGTTGGTGCTGGTTTCCAGATCGGCACCGCTGAGGCCAGCCGCCCTTGCTTGTAATCATGGCGAATGGCCGCGCCTAACACGCCCAATTCACGCGCAATCAACCCATCGGAAGCGTTTTTCCCTGCTTTAGCGGCTGTTTCACGCCTATATTGAGCATATTGGCGGCACAGTACCGGCCTTACGTCAGAAACCGGCCTATGACCCCAAAAAGGGATAAGAGATTTAATATTGTTGCCTGAAGCTTCTTGGCTGACTGTATGGATCAAGTGCTCTTCTGCATAAGCCGCCAGAACGTCAGCTATGATTCGTTTGGTGGAGCTGACAATATCGACCGGTTGGTCTTTTTCGACGTTATGCTTGCTGAGTTCTTGGTCAGCCTCGATGCGATTTCGAGTGCCCGTTGATTTCTTACGTTCGCGTCCGCCTTCGTACCAATATATGTACCAACAGTCACGTGCTTCGAGCCACTTGAGGTAGGCTCCTTTATTGCATTTTGACATGGTTGAATTCTCCCTTGAATATAATTTTCGACGCTATGGGGGGTAATCAAAAAACGGCCTGCGATATTCACGAACGCCATTCGGCCTGCGTGGCATTCGTTTAAAATGTGTCGCTTGGAGCATTTGAGAAATTTTGCGACTTCGACTGCTGTAGCTAAACTCGGAAGTTCGCGTAGTTCAGGAATATCAACTCGATTTTCTTGACTGCCATTTATGTCTTGATAGGAGTCATTTTCTGTCACGGTCATGCCTCCTTGTTTGGGGTTGAAATGTAAGAACCGAAATGAAAAACGCCCCTTCGGATTGAAGGGGCGTTAGGCATTTTTGGCAGTGACCCGCTGTAATGAAGGTCTTATAAATTAAGAGCGCCGGTCACTTTATGTGCTGCGTGATATATATCTAACCGAAGCGTTCTTTAAGATAATTATGGGCTTCACTGAGAGGCAGTTCTTGAGAAGAGTTTCCACTACGAACATATATATGCTCAACGAGTTGGCCACTTTTATCTGCAACTTTTAAAATAAGGGGTTGAGAGGCGGCAGCTATTTCGATCTGACAAATTTCATGCCCATCAAGCGAAGGAAATTTCACAGTTAGCCGGTTAGTCATAAATGAAACACCAAAGGCTTGCTTAAAAAGATTGCGGAGATGGAGCTCAAACTTATCCTGATCCCCTCCATCTAAAGAAGAGTAGTCGTGTTCAAGTCCTAAAATTTTTCCGGAATCATCGACGCCAATTAATAGCGTTCCGCCTTGGCTGTTTGCAAAGGCGGATACAGATTTCAAAATAACTTCTTCAAGTTTTTTGTTTATGGCTTGTTGGCGAAAATCCCAACGTAGCGAAGACTTGAACTCCAACTCATCACTTTCTCCCTCTTCAATCATTTCCTCAAGAGAGACCGGCAACGTTTCTTGTTCTGTAACGGTAATGCTTTCAAGGAACTTGTTTAGGCGCTCTGACCTGCTCCCCGTTTCCGGGTCACTCGGAAGTAGAGTCTTTCCCCTTTATAACGTAGCGGCCTAAGAGCGGCAAGTGCTGGGCGGAGCGACCGTGAGAGTCTGGCGCAGCCCAGCACTTGCTTGTGCCGGAGTCTGGTAGTTTAGGCTGCTGTGAGGCCGGACGTTGTTGTAATCGTGTCGCCACGCTTCCATCAGATGCCGCACCTCGGCCAACGTGCTGAACCAATGCTCGTTCAGAAACTCGTCGCGAACTTTGCCGTTCAGGCTTTCGGTAAAACCGTTCTCGGTTGGCTTCCCCGGCGTGATGTAATGCCACTCGATACACTGATCCTGCGCCCATTGCAGGACGGCGCGGCTGGTCAGTTCCGTGCCATTGTCGCTGACGATGCAATTGCTATTCGAAAGTGGTTTGTCTTCTCGACTCTTAAGAATGCCTTTGGGGGATCGTCCGATACCACACTCACGCGGTTGCGAGAGCTGTTAAAAGCCTGTGACCCTACGACACCTTTTCCAGCTGATATCCTTTATGCTTCGCTGGAAATCGAACCACAGCTTAACGAAGCGGAGATTGATCGATACCTTGGGTATGAATACCAAGGTCGGTATACGAACCTCATATTGTCACTACTTTATCCTGATAGAGATTGGAAAGATGCCATTTTTCATGAGGACCATATCTTTCCAAAATCAGAATTTCAAATTAATGCACTGAAAAAACGCGGGTACGACGAGATAAAAGTTCAATCTTACATGTCGAGGTATAACGTCATTCCCAATCTGCAACTACTTAGCGAATCGGAAAACTTGTTAAAAAACGCCATCCCTTTCGAAGAATGGCTTCGCACAAGAGATCCAGCATTTCTTAAACGCCATCTAATCCCCGATCTACCCAATTACGCCTTTGATTCTTTCGAGGAATTTTCTAAAGAACGAACAAAATTGATCGAAGCAGCGCTGAAGAAAATATAGATGACGTTCTCCCCGCAAACTGAGGCAAAATGAGCTAGAGTTTGGTGGGGGTTATAGAATTGCTTGTTTTTCCTGAAAGCGCTCAACTTCCATCCGAACTCGATTGAAAGATAGGCCTCCGGCTACGCCAAAACGTTCATAAAGAGAAGTAATGAGGGGATAAATATTTTCCGCCAGATTTTTTTCAATACCAGCGGCAGGAACAATGGTTTGTAAAATAGCTTCATCACTACGCGCCGCAGATCCTTCAACCAAGAGATCAATAAGCGGGTTAGCCCACACTTTTAGGACTCTTCCAGAAAGACCGCTATAATATGCTCGAAAATGTACCGTTATGGTGCTGTCTTTTTCTTTTTTCAGTAACTCAGCAAGACGCGCCGCATGCGTCAACCCTTCGCTAAGTCTCCAAATGGGCAAGCCTGGATCGAAAATTGTTCCTGGAGGAAAAGTTACTTGTGCATCTTCTTGATATCCACGAATGAGGAGCATCCGACCAGTAGAAGCGGCACGCCAAAAGTCGCATGAGGCAGCGTCGTAAAATGGCCGATCAATGCCGCTATCACCAGGAGGCAACCAACATTCAAGAACTCCTTCAATTTCTTTTGGAGCAATTTCGGCACGGTTAGGTGTCCAGAACATGGGCCAGCCAGTGCGGCGAATCTCTGCCTTTTTTAGTACATCGCGGAGTTCAGATAATTCGATATCCTTCAAGTCACCTTCAAGCTCGTAGTCAATGCGATACCATCCATAAGGGAATCTTCCGGGAGAATCTTGCGGCAATGATTTTGTCAATTCTTGCCAACGTGCGAAGGCCTGTTGCACAAAAGTCTCCTGTACGCCTTCTTCGGAAGCTTCTTCAAGCAGGCCAACAACACGCAAAATATCAAATGCCTTCGCTAGTGAAAGCGTTCGTTCTCCACGATCAAAAGCAACTATGGTCGGAATGCTAACGCTTGCCAACGCAGCATGTTGGCGCTGTGTTAGTTTTTCCGCCTTACGACGACGAATGGCTTCTTCAACCAGGGCAAGCCAGTTTAGGGAAGCTACTCTTCTAGAATTCTGAGACATGCTCCACTCACAATTTCGTTGAACTGCGTGACAAACCCTTCGGGCCCCTCGGCTGCAGGTGGCTCAAGTATAAGGGTTGATTTGTGCACTCTGTTTTTTAAGTCAGAGAATATTTCTCCAACTGCGCGTTCCGGCAAACCTATGCTGCGACCAAAATTCGATAATAGTGAGCGCGTCACTCCTTCGAACGGCACTTTCTTCCCATCGATAGAGAGAGCAAGTTGCTGGTCGTATCCTTTGTTAGCGTACATAACGGCGTTTACAACGTCATAAACTGGCGATAAACGCAGCCCTTCTGGGGTTTCAAGTAAAGAAAAATTCTTGAGATGTGCGTCATTGTTCCCGATGAGGGCAAAAACAACTAGCCGACGGAAAAACCGCGCAAGATCGATTTCAGGCCGTACAGAGTAGTGTTTAATAGCATCCGCTATATCTTCATAACTTGCATTGTACTTTCCGCTGTAATCTCGTCCGCGCGGCTTGCAAAGAATCTGTGCAAAATCTTCAAGTCGAAGTTTCTCACCCGTTTCAGTTCTGTCAAACCGCGTGACAATGAGTGCCGTTTCATTCAACGCGGCAACCTGCCCCAGCGTAAAGACGGTCACCTCTCGCGCGCCAAGTACTGCGGTGGTCCAGCGCAAACTTAAATATTCATTGCGCACAAGTGTTGGAATCTCCTCTGAATTGAACTTGGCAATATATGGCGCAGGTCCCGCAGACCCGGCTGGACAAAATTCTTTTTCTTTTTTGACAACGAGAAGCTTTCTTTGAACTCCTGAAATTGTTCGCCCAGGATTTGTTAGCATTTCGGTGATTGGTTCGGCATTGGCTAAAGGAGTGGTGTTTTTTATACTTACGGCACCGATGCAATCGGCCCCGAAGCCAAGCAGAAATCCAAAATCATCTTCCTGTTCAATGTGTCCACTTCTCGCTTGTTGCCCACGAAGCCAACCTTCAGACCCAAGGTGTTGAAAAAACGGATGCACCCCGGAAGACCATTCATATTCACGCCGCTCGACAGGAAAACAGCAGGCTATCGACGAGTGCCAATCAGCATTATAGGCAAAACGAGAGCCTCCCCCAGCAGTCTCCTCTAGGGAGCCAGCAGCTGTATCTTTAAACAGGACAAGTGCAGACCTAAGATTCATAGTCAACTCCAGTTCTATTTCTATCAAAACAATACGCCAAACCCAATAAATAGTCACTTATAATTTTCCATATAGGACTAAGATTATAGTATACTAATGTATAGTTTAGTATATATTAGTTTATAAATTATTAGGAAGCTATCGTTTAGTTTTTTATTGTTTCAATTACTTATAATGTTTCTCGATTAATTAGGGTTGACTTTATTTCTAAAAATAGTGCGTCAAGACCTCTATATATTATAAACAGCCCAATCTTCCCGCCTCTCCACCGGCACATAGATATTCTTATGCCTCCGGTTGGGGCCGCCCCAATAGGACTTCCGCGCTTTGGCAATAAATAATGGCCGCTGCGGAGCCTTCGTCGTTTTCTTCGAGGAAGACCTAAAGACAGACATTGCCGAGGCCATGCCGCCGCCGGAGCCTTGTGTCCCCTCGCCTTTGCCTCCTTTGCGCTTGCGCCGTGTCGTCATCTGGGGTGCGCCCGAACCCTCGTGTAGGGCGTAATCTTCCCTGTTGATGGCGACACGAGCGCGGGCATGGCGAGATACAGGCTTCTTTAGGCCAAGTTCGACTTCCATCTCCCTTGCAGCAATCTTCGACTGATTGATGTGCATAGCCGAAGCTAAACTGCCGTTGGCCTCTCTCGCTTCATAGATCTTACCGCGTCCGCGATTCAGACTGGCGCGAATGATGTTTGCATGCACTTTCGTGTTCATGCAGTTGTTCGCGCCCTTACTCTTCTTGATGAATTCAGCGTAAAAATGCATGAAAGAATCAGGATCGTCTCCCGTCGCGACGCTATAATGCGCCGCCGCGCCGCGGATTTGCTGACGCGCCTTGCCGCTCATGTTTTGCCAAATCTCGTCGAGCGATCGCGGGAGAATCTCCTGCGTAAATTGAACACCCGTGCGGAATCCGCACCCCTGAAAGGCGACGACGTCCGCAACGCCGCGATGGCACTTCAGGTAAAAACAAGAGGTTTTCGGAAGTTTAAGGATCAACTCTTTCGTCACATGATGGCGATGCGAGAATTTTTTGCTCGGCTTGCCTTCGCACTCAACGATAGCCGGCCCCAAGAAGTGAGTCAGCGGCGGCATCCTTCCGCACACCACAATCCCCAGCTTCTTTTTCAGGTAATAGGGCAGGCGTCCCACAACTTTGCCTTGTTCCACGACTTCGGCAACGGCATATCGGCCTTCCGAAGCAATATCCAGCCACCACGGCTCATGAAAAATGGTCGGAGTTAACGGATCAAAATTGATATCGGTTATGGTCATTCGCGCCACAAATTATAAATAATTAAATGTCTCCAAAATATTCTTCACATTAATGTCGGAATATTTATTACCCCAAAGCGTAGAGAAATATCAATAGCTTGCGCGCAAAGTTAGCTTTTTGCGGATTTTTCGCAACGAATGTATAGCTTTGGGCCGCAAATAAAGCAAAAACAAGACTTTTCGTGTCAGCTTGATCAACCGATGGATATTGTTCTATCTCTTTGTAATTACGTTAGATTACGCTTAACGAGCCTTTGGGCTTATCAAAAAAATTATGAATTTCTCCCCAACCTTATATCCAGATATGCTGCGCGGCGGAGATCGCGCAGAAGCCTGCGGGCTTGCAGTTCAAGCTTCTCGGTACCGATCGAGCGCCTAATCGCGTCGCGGTCGATACCGGCGGATAAGTTGCGGTTGCATACGAACAATACGACGATGCCTTTATCGGTGTCCAAGGGTTCGCTCGAGCTTCCCGCCGCGACGTTACGCACCTTATCGGCAATCCACGCGGGCGCTTTAGCCAGATTCATATCGCCAAGCTTTTGCGCTTTCCATCCTGAGAAAGCCGTCAACGCGGCATCGAGGTCCGCACAGGATGTAACCGCCGTGCGCACGCGCGAAGCTTCTTTTAAAACGGCGTCTTTATCAGGGCCGATCGTCGGATGAAACGCCTGCGCCAGACCAATGCTAGCTTTATCGGGATCGCCCAGCGAAACCGTGCGTTTTTCCCTCACGCCCAGAATATGAAAGCCGTTCGACGTACGGATAGGGTCGCTCACCTGCCCGGGCGCGGAAGCCGCGAGGGCGCGATTGAGTTCGGGCGCCAGTTGGCCTTGCTGAATCCATCCGATATCGCCGCCCTGCGACGCGCCCGCACCTTGCGAAAATTGCCGCGCGACTGCGCCGAAATTCGCTCCGCCTTTAATCTGCTGAACCAGATTTTCGGCAACTTGGCGCACTTGGTCTTCGTCCTTGGGATTGTCCACGGTCAGGAGAATTTCGCTAACAAGATATTCCTCCTTGCCCGCGTCGGCGCGGACGCGGTCGATGACGGCGTCGATCTCGTCGTCGCCGATTTCGATGTCCGGGCGAAGTTCATGCTGTATGACTTTGTTCCATAGCAATCCGTCGCGCACCTGGGACGTCATCGCTTCCGAAGAAATGCCGTGCGCCGCGAGAAACTGCAGAAAATCGCCTTGAATGTTGTTGTCCTTTGAGATGCGTTCCAAGGCCTGATCGATTTCTTCTTTCGAAACGCTCAGGTCGAGCCGTTTGGCTTCCTGCGCTTGCAGTTGCTCGTCGATCAAGCTGCGTAGGATTTGAGGCAGCAAATGCGCGCGCACGTCGTCGGATGATGGCAGGCCCGACGACAAAATGGCGAGCCTCATGCGCTGTTCGAGATCGGTCGTGGTGATAACATTGTCGTTGACAACGGCGACGATGCCGTCGTCGGCGGGCATCGTTTGAGTCTGAGGCATCGTTTGGGGCGGCACGGCCACGCGCTGCGCAAAGGCAGGGATGGGCGCAATCAACAACGCAATGAGAAGAAGAAACTTTTTCATACGGCCTATGGCGGAAAAGAGGAAAGGTTAGATAGGTTAGTGCGATTTTCGGCTTATGAAAACGAGAATCTTGGACTAAGCTGTTTCTCATGCTTCTTCATGCTTCTTGCGTTGTCCTGAATGGCAAAGCCGTTTTGCTCGCGGGGCCTCCCGGGGTTGGAAAATCGGACGTAGCGTTGCGCCTGATTGTCGATGGAGGCGCGCAATTGCTTTCCGACGACCAGACGGCTTTACGTCTCGAAAACGCCGTTCTTATCGCCTCGCCGCCTCCCGTAATCGAAGGGATCATCGAAATCCGCCACGTCGGATTGGCAAAAATGCCTTTTGCGGCGTCCGCACCTGTCGCGCTTTATGTCGAATTGACGGCATCGGGGGAAGGTTTGGAACGCTTGCCCGAACGCGATTCCGTTTTCTTTCTTGACCGGCTCGTTGAGCGGCTTAGGCTTCCCTCGTTCGCGGCTTCGACTCCGGCCAAGATACGCGCGGCCTTGGCTTATTCGTTTAAATCCGATGTATGAAAATTCAAAACGACGCGTTGTTCTTTTGTCCGGCATGTCCGGCGCGGGATTATCGACGGCTTTGAAGGTTTTCGAGGATTTGGGTTATGAATCTGTCGATAATCTGCGCCTCGGCCTCGTGCCTGCGCTGGTCGAAGACGAGGCGACGTCGAAACGGCATTTGGCCGTCGTCATCGATACGCGCAACGCCAATTTCACGGTTGAGGACCTGCTTCGCGTCGACCGCCTTTTGGCCTCAAAACCCGATTTGGAAGTAAGCTTGCTGTTTCTCGATTGCTCGAACGAAGCGCTGCAGCAAAGATTCACGGAAACGCGGCGGAGGCATCCGTTGGCGGAAGGAAGGCCCGTCACCGACGGCATCCGCGCCGAGCGCGAATTGCTGTGGAAGCTGAAAAACGAGGCCGATCAGGTTATCGATACGTCGGAAATTTCGATCCATGATTTGCGCCGCCTGATCGCGGGGCATTACCGTTTTGATTCCACGCACGGACTGACTCTTTTCGTCACGTCTTTTTCTTTTCGCCACGGCGTGCCGCGCGAAGCTGATCTGGTTTTCGACGCGCGGTTTCTCGCTAATCCGCATTGGGATCAGGCCTTGCGCCTTTTGACCGGACGCGACAAGGCCGTCGCCGATTATATCCGCCGCGACCCCGATTATTTTTTGTTTATGGAGCATTTATCCGGTTTGCTTCTACCGTTGCTGCCGCGCTTCCAGCAGGAGGGGAAAAGCTATCTGACGATCGCGGTAGGATGTTCTGGCGGAAGGCACAGGTCGGTGATGGTGGCCGAAGAACTGGCAAAAATCTTCGCCGACGCGGGTTATGCCGTCAGCACAGGCCACCGCGATCTGGACAGGAACGCGGAGAGAGGGTGATTCTTATTTCACCTGCGGCAGTTGATCCTGCTTCGTCAGATTGATCGTGATTTCCTTGGCTTTTTCCGGCGTCATTTTCGCCATAACCAAAGCGGAGTGGGCGGGCTTCATGCGTTGGATAACCCCAAGTAAAACGGGCATATCCAGCGTTTCGAAAATTTTCGCGGCGTCTTCCGGCTTCATCGTTTCGTAAATCTTGACGAGGTTTTCAAGCTGCGCCTGCTCGGCTCCGCCCGCCTGATTGACCAACGCTTGCACCTGCTGGCGCAAAGATTCCAGCTCCTTGATTTTTTGCTCGACGCGTTGCTCCGTTACTTTCATCAAAGCCTCGCGCGTATCGAGGTCGTGGGAGCGTTTTTCCAATTGCTCGCGCCTGTTGGAAAGCTGCTTCAAAACGTCCATTTCGGCGGGCGAAACTTCGGCGTCCAGCGGCGGAATGTTTGCCTTGGATTCGGGCGGGGCTTCGGCCTTCGCAGGCGATGTCGTATCTTTCGCAGGCGTGGTCGTATCTTCGGCCTGCGCCGGATGCATGAGCAATTTTCCGGACGAAATCCGGTCCCACACGTCGGCGATCCGCGCGGTCATGACAAAAAGGCCCAGGATAATGGCAAGAGGAAGAAGAAACCGCGGGTTAAGAAGAACCTTTTTCATATATTCCTCAGCCCAATTTCTTCAGGGCTTGCGCCAGTTCCTGTTCGGCGCGGGAGAACGGCGCCCGTTCCGTTTTCGCGGAGGAAACCGACGCGACGGCGGTGGGTTTGCGCGCTTCCCGTTGCTCGACCGGCGCTGAGGGTTTATCCGCAGCCTTCGCAGACGCCCCTTCTCCGGAGCGCACGACTTTCGACGCGGCGATCGATAGCCTGTCGGCAAGGCTGTCGGCGCTTTCGACGATGAAGGTCAATTCGTCGCGCACCATATTAGCTTTTTCGACGAGCTTTTCGAGATCGTCGCCGCTTTCGCGCGCCGTCCCGCGCAAGGTCTTGATGCCCGCTTCGGCGCGAACGATCGCGCCGTTGAATTCGCGCACGAAACGCTCCATCTCGGCGCGGCTTTTGCGCAAATCCTGAAGCTGAAGAATCAGGCGCGTGGCCTGCACAATGCCGATGCCGACGACGAGTATCAGGACGCTATCGAGTATCATTCCCATCCATTCGGCTGTCATAGCTCGTCCTCCAGTTGGCGGTGCAGCGTAATGTCTTCGACGCGTACGGCCACATGATCGTTCAAGGACCCCATGCGTCCCTGAAACAGCGTCACGTCGCCCGCGCGCAACGAAACAAGATCGTCGGCCTTGACGTTCAACATCAGGCGCGATCCGGGCTTCCAGTTCATGATCTCGCGCAAGGGAACGGTGACTTCGTCCAGAACCGCGCGCATTTTCATCTCGGTCATCAGAAGTTCGTTGCCCAAGTGAGTTTCCCAGATGCTATCGCGACCGAATTTTTCGCCCATGAACATCTGAAGCAAAAGTTCGCGGATGGGCTCGAGCGTCGCGTAGGGGATTAGAACCTCGATGCGCCCGCCGCGATCTTCCATGTCGATGCGCAATTTGGCGAGCACGGCGGCGTTCGCGGGGCGCGCGATCGTGGCGAAGCGCGGATTGGTCTCAAGCCGGTCGAAGCGGAACGTTACTGGAGACAAAGGATCGAACGCGCCCGACATATCGGCCAGAACGACACGCACGAGGCGTTCGACGAGGTTGCGTTCGATGGTAGTGTAGGGCCGCCCTTCGATGCGCATCTGCGCCGTTCCGCGCCTGCCGCCGAGCAACACGTCGACGATCGAATAGATCATCGCGCTGTCGATCGTCATCAGGCCGGAGTTATCCCATTCCTCGGCCTTGAACACGCAAAGCATCGCAGGCAGCGGAATCGAGTTCAGATAATCGCCGAAACGCACCGACGTGATCTGGTCGAGGCTGACTTCGACGTTATCGGAGGTGAAGTTGCGCAAGGAGGTGGACATCATGCGCACCAGACGGTCGAATACGACCTCGAGCATCGGCAGGCGTTCGTAATTGACGAGCGCGCTGTTGATGAGCGCCATGATGCCGGAATTTTCCTGATCACCCGTGCCGGCGTCGCCGAATCCGAGCAGGCTGTCGATCTCGTTCTGGGAAAGGACTCGCGCGGGGGAAGCTCCCTCGGCGGCGGGTTCCGCGCCGGAGGGAGCGGCGGCAGGCGCGGCTCCGGCTGCCTCCCACTCGGCGGCCATTTTTTCTTCCTCGGTCATTTCTTTTTTAGGTTCATCAGCCATGGAAGTCCCGCGTTAAACTTACTGAACCAGCATTTCCTGAAACAAAACGTCGCGGACGCGAATCGGCTGCGCCGCTTCGGTGACGCGCATCAAAAGCTCTTCGCGCAAACGGTACATGCCGGCCGAACCGCGCAAATCCTCGATGCGCAACTCGCGCAAGTATACCTGAAAATTGTCGATGATGCGCGGTTTGATTAAGTCCATAAGCGGCGCGTCCTTCGGATCGGCGAGCTCAAGGGTCACCTTGACCTTGAGATAATTCGGATGCTTGCCTTCGCCGCTCAGGTTCACGATCATATCGCCCAGAGGGTAATAAGCAGGCTTATTTTTGTCTTCTTCGGACGCGGCGGCGGCATCTTTTTTTGCATCCCCCTTCGATCCGCCCAGCAAAAAGAAGGCCCCACCTCCGCCAACCAAAAGAAGAAGCCCGACCGCCGCGCCGATGATAATCATCATCTTCTTTTTCTTCTTGGCGGCTTGGGCCTTGGCTTCTTCGGCTGCAGCCTCGGGGGTTGCGGCTTCTTCGCCTTCTTTTCCCTTGCCGTCATCCTCGGCGTCTTTTTTCTTCTCTTCGGCCACGATCACCCTCTCGAAAACTGTACTCTTTTTTCCAACTTGAGAATCGGCGCAGAATCACCCTCCACCCTTATTAACCAATGATGGTTAATATTCAAGATCGCATAAGGTTAACGAGTCTAACCGCTTAAGCAAACAATGTCATCAATGGAATGAACTTATACTAGCGGGCCTTTGAAATCCGACACGCAGTTTGACTTCACTCGCTCTGCGCCTCGCCTGTCGCTTGCCGGGCAAACCGCATTGTTTATGTCTGTTTCTTCAGTCCGGTGAACGACAGGCCTTACGCAACCGCTCGTGCCCCATATGAGTCACTTCAAGGAACCGTTGGTATTACTATTTTTAAATTATCGCTCTTCCGGCGACACCCCTATTTAAAGGCTTGGGCAATGCATTTCTTGGTAAGATCGACAAGCTTGCTTGACGATTGCCCATTGGGGTTGGCAGTTCCGGTCATTAATTGAACCGCCATTTGCAAATAATCGTTTTCGCTCCAGCTTCTCATGCCGTCGCGCACGCAGGCGCAATAGGCGATGCGTTTGGGATCGTTATCGTTTCCTATGCAGTTCTGATAATCGCGGGCGAGCACGCTATCCGGCAGTTCCGCGCGCGCGGGAAAGGCCGCCAGAAGCAGCAAAAGAAAGCCGATAAGAGTACCGAAGCGACAAAGCAGACCCCTGTCCGGGTTAGGATTATGCGCGCGTTTTTTCATGCGGCCCCTGAAGGCATCATCGTCCCGACATTACCGCGCTGCGTGGCATAAAGCGACATGAAATCGATCGGCTGCAGGACGATATTGGAAAATCCGCCTTCGCGCACGGCGTTGGAGATGATCGCGCGGGCGAAGGGAAACAAAAGGCGCGGGGCTTCGACCAAAAGGAACAGTTTGGTCTGTTCTTCCGTCAGTTCCGGCAATGAAAACAGCCCGGCGTAGGCTAGTTCCGCGATGAACGCCGTTTTATCGGCAATTTTCGATTCCAGCTTCATTTTAAGAACCGCCTCGAACGTCCCGCTGCCGAGTCCGCGCGATAACACGTTGACATCGAGCGCCATTTGAGGCTGCGTCTGCATGCTATTAAAAATAGTCGGGGCATTGGGGCTTTCGAAAGAGAAATCCTTGATATATTGTGCGCCGAGCCCGATCGAGATGTTGCCGGGTTGCGGAGCGGGAGGCGGTGAAGTTTCTTCGGTCATGAAAAATCGGGGGTTGGAAGTTTATAAAAACACAAGGCCACTCTTCTGCCACGGATTTTTCTTCTCCGCAACGTGAACCAAGCTATAATCCACCCGTCACGTTTCTTTCAGGATTCAGCTTATTCCCATGCAAGTAGATATCGACATCGTCGTTTACGCCGTCATCGCCGCCCTGATTTTGGGGCGGTTATGGGCCGTTCTTGGCACGCGCAACGACAACGATCCGCAGCGCCCCAATCCTTTTATGCCGCCCCTGAACCTGCCGCAAAAGAACGACGCTCCGGCCGCGCAACAAGGCATTATGTCGCGGTTTCAATCCGCTCCCCCTCCAAAATCTCTGGCCGGGGGCTTGGCGCAGGTTAAAGCCGCCGATTCGTCGTTCGAGGAAAAACAATTTCTGCAGGAATCGCGCGATATTTTCTCGTCCGTTGTCGGAGCCTATGCCGCAGGACATCTGTCCGTTGTCACCGAGTTTCTTTCGCCCGCGCTTCTGGAGCATTTCCAGCGGGCGATCGACGCGCGGGCCGTGGCGGGGCAAACCGCGCAAACCCGCATCGCACGCATCAAGGATACGGAAGTCACGGCGGCGCGCGCGGAGGACAAGCAAGCCTTCGTCACGGTCAGATTTGTCAGCGATCAGGAAAACATCCTGCGCGATGCCGGAGGCGCTGTCATCGGCGGCGCGGAGGGAAAAGTCGAGGAAGTCACCGACACATGGACTTTTGCAAAGGACACACAGGCCTCAGGCGCGAAATGGATCGTCGTGGAGACGAAGGGCTAGGCATTTGCTTCAGGGAATTTCCCGCGCATGACGCCAAGCCTGAGGTCCATTTTTGCATTCTTTGTCAGCGTCGTAGCTGTCAAGGCTTCTGTGAAATTTACAAAACCGTCGGCGATGCCCCCGAAGCATTTGTCCCGATCAGCCGCGTTCATTCCGCCAACTCTTGGTAGAAAAAGACCCATCCCTTCCTCAGCGTGAAGAAGGCTAGAAAGTTTTCTTCCATCCATCCGTTCTGGAGTTACTGCTGCAACCTGTTTCATGATGCTCACCTCCTAAATACTTCCTCGTCTTTATGGTCTTATTTAAACACGCTTTAGTTAAGGTTCGTTTAATTATTGTGATTAATTTTTCATGATTTTTACGAAAATAATAACGACCCAATTGGGGCCGATTCTATGAAGAATTACAAGGCCCCTTCCCCGCATCCTACAAGCGCTGGAACGGCTTTCGGGCCGCATCAACATTATCCCATCCTCTCTTGCCGCGTATCGCGCATGGCGCGGGGCGAAGAAGCGGGATTTCCGTCCTCGATCCGCGCCGCCGCGTGCCACAGAAGATCGCCTGCCGAAATCGCGGCTTCGCGGTCGTGCCCCAGAACAAGACGCACCGCGCCGCTGCGAAGCGCCATCAGAACGACGGGATCGCCGCGATAGCTGGAAGGTTCGTGCGCGATGCTCGCCATCACGTTCGCAGCTTCCTCGCGCAGAACGTCGTCGTCGGGATGTTGCATCAGCTTTTTGCGCTCCTCGATCAGAACTCTTGCGACGGGATGAGAAAAGCGGCGTTCGGGCAACGTGAAATCGACGGCGCCGGTCAGGCTTCTTTTTCCGGCTTCGTTGATCGCAACGATTTGAAGCGTCACTTTTTGTGCGGCCCACGGCCGCTTCGTCAAATCTTCCAGATCGGTGCGCGAAATATGTTTGGCGGCGGGGGCGGGCAAGGGAATTTCAATCACCGCGTCGTTCGCGCCGGGCATCAGGTCGCGCGGCGTCACGCGCAAAGCGATTTCCTTGATTCCGACGTTATCCGACGCGTCATAGGACAAAAGCAGCGTTTGGTTTCCGGCAAGGCTTGGCTTGGCTGTCATCGACACGCGAGGCAAATCGCTTGGGTTGGGATGAAGGCCGAAAAAACACGCTGCGCCGAGAACGGCAGTCCCGATCAGAATCACCGCAGCGCCGCGCTTGAAAGAAGCGGGCTTTAATTTTCCAAGCGCGGAGAAAAACGAAATCATGCGCCGATTCCTAACATCAAAGACTCACGTCTTCCAGTATCCCTTTTAATTTCCAGTATCCATTTTAATCTTAAAAAAGGGGTTAGCGGGCGTTTTTTCCGATAAAGGCTTATTTTTGCGCGCCAATTACACAGATGCGCCTTGCAAATAAAGACTTTTGAGGCTATCAAGTCGGCCTTTCAAGCCGGACGCGGCCAAAACCGCGGCAGCAAGGGCGATTAGCTCAGTTGGTAGAGCAGATGACTCTTAATCATCGGGTCGGGAGTTCGAGCCTCCCATCGCCCACCACTTTTGCGGGCTTCGCCTGCAAAAGTATCTCCCGAAGCTCCTTGTCCCCCGAAGCCTTGGCGTAAGGGGATAGCGTAGAGAGGCCGGTTGTCCTTTCAGAGCAAAGCATTTTAAATTTGCCGCGCCGAAGGCGGAAGGCGACGTTCAGGCTTGAGATAAGCCGGAAAAATCGATGGTTTTAAAGTAATCGTCAACCGTTTCAGCCCGTCTGATTTCCTGCACAGAACCATCCGTGCGCAAAAGCAATTCGGCGGATCTCAGCTTGCCGTTATAATTGAATCCCATGGCATGGCCATGAGCTCCGGCGTCATGAATGATCAACACGTCTCCGGGCTCAAGTGCGGGCAACAACCGATCGACGGCAAACTTGTCGTTGTTCTCGCACAAAGACCCGACAACATCGTATTTTTCCGTGCAAGGCTGATCTTCTTTCCCCAGAACGGTGATGTGATGATACGCGCCATACAAAGCGGGACGCATAAGATTTGCCATTGTCGCATCAAGGCCGACAAAGTTTTTATAGGTTTTCTTTACGTGGAGAACTCTGGCAACCAAGACGCCGTAGGGAGCCGTGATTACCCTCCCCATTTCTATAAATATTTTTATGGGATGGAGATTGTTTTTGACAATTTTTTCCTCATATTTCTGTCTAATAAGACCGCCAACGAGACCAGGATCGACGGCGGCTTGGTCAGGCCTGTAATTGACGCCAATGCCCCCGCCGAGATTGATGGCCTCAAGCCTTATGCCCTGATTCTTGTTGAGTTCAACGGCAAGATCGAACATCACGCCGGCGGTATCCGCAAAATAATTTGGATCAAGCTCGTTCGAAGCCACCATGATATGAAGCCCCAGCCTCTTTACGCCTTTGGCCTTCAGCCGCATCAAGCCTTCGATAATTTGCTCGCGCGTCATGCCGAACTTGGATTCTAACGGATTGCCGATAATTTCATTGCCTGCTTTAAGAGAACCTGGGTTGTAGCGTAAAAAGACAAGCGACGGCAGGCCGATGTTTTTTTCGATGAAATCAATATGGCCAAAGTCATCGAGATTGATCACAGCCCCTAATTCTTTCGCTTTAACAAACTCAGTCAGCGGCGTATCGTTCGACGTGAACATGATCTGCTCGCCGCGCATCCCCACGCGCTCGGAAAGAATAAGTTCAGTCAATGAACTGCAGTCGGCACCCGCTCCCTCCTCTTTTAGTACCGCAAGGATGTAGGGATTGGGCGTCGCCTTAACGGCGAAATATTCCTTAAACGATGGCGCCCACGAAAACGCCCGCATTAAATCGCGCGCCGCCCCACGAATCCCGCTTTCAGAATAAATATAAAACGGCGTAGGGAATTTATCTAAAGCACGGGAAAGAACTTCCTTGCTCAAAGGAACCGATTTCATGGGATACCTACCTCAAATAAGCCAAGACAAAACGTCCTAAGAGTTTTCATAATATATAGGCTTTCGATAACGTGGAAGCTGCCAGCACAGGCAGGCGACCTGCTCTCCGATTATGCGCCAGCGGCAGGTTGACTCTTTCTCGAAGATAGCGCGGTCGGTTCTGCGCGGCAAGAGTCTGGTGGCGTGACTGCCTCTACGGGGGCAGGACAAGGGCGATGAACTCAGGGGCCTGCGTGCGAAGGGGGGGGCCGGTTGCCATATTTCCTCTTCGATTGATTTGACACTATGTCTCCTATATTCGGTCTGTCCCTCGCATTTCCACGAATTAACAGTATATTAATGCGGGGGAGGATATACTGAGCGAGCGTGGTGATATTGTATGATTTTACGTTGTAATTTTTCCCGCGAGTACTGTGATGCGTACTTTAGCTCTCATCGTTTTCTGCATGCTGGCCTTTGGGGGGCATCATGCACAGGCTCAGGCCGTTTGTGTTCCGGGCGGTTCGAACCATACGGTCTGTTTAGGCTCGTCTTGCAGTATGATCGGCCAAACCATGATGGATGGCGATGAGAAAAACGTCATCGCGTGTCTGGCTTGCCCCAACACCGATTCCGGCTGCACCTATAACCCCCAATGGAAGTCGATGAATGGAGGGGAAGCGAGTTGTCCGCAGCAGAACCTTACACAAACCTGCGCCGCCGATGTAGGACATTGTGGATGTACAACACAAAAGGTTTGTCAAAGGCACGGTTGTGTTGAGGAGTGCGTCGCCAACAGCTGTTGTTGGCCAACTTCGCCCATCGGCCCCTCTCCGAACGGAGCGTCGCAATTTCTTAGTAGTAATATTGCTACGGGTTCTAATCCTCAAGCAACCAACGATCCGACTGATGGAATGACAGCAAGCGGAGGTGCGGGTACAGAGGTAGTTTGTGCTGGCGGCACATGGATGTGTATTCCTGTGACGGCGTCCGCATGGGCGGAAGATAATAACTTGGGGTATGCTTATGTGTACCAATTATCTGCGTCTGCAGGTGCCGCTTCTCCTTGCCACAGTTATTGATCCGTGTTCCCTTATGCTCAAAAATCTCGCTCTGGCAGTCTGCTGAAAAACTCCAAAGCTTTGGGCGGAAAGCCGCTCTTTACGGCCTACATTTGGCTTTTGGAGCTAATCATCATAGGATGTTCCGCATTCGTTGTTTTGTTATTTCGTCGTATGGGATTATGGCATGACCCAAGAAGAAATTCTAAAAGCGCGGCAAATCAAAGCGGCGCGCGCATTGCTGGATTGGTCTCAGGAAGATTTGGCCAAAAAAACCAGGCTTTCCATCGCAACGATCCGCCAATTGGAGCTGGGGCATATTTCCCCGCGCGGAAAAACAAATCTGCTTATTCGCCATGCTTTCGAAAACGCAGGGCTTGAGTTTATCGAACCCAACGGCGTAAGACAGCAACCGGAAGGAATCGCCGTTTATCAAGGGACTCGCGGCATCAGGGAATTTTTTGACGACGTTTACGAAACAAGCCTTAAAACAGGCAAGGAGATCGTGCAAGTCTGGGCGTCTCCCAAACCGTTTATTAAACTTATCGGCGATTATAGGGAAACTCACGCTCAAAGGATGGTTGCCGCCACGGATCACATCGCCGTTAGAAGCATCCTGACGGAGGATTGCGATAACATTCCTCCGACATCGACGTATTCCGAATATAAATTTCTTTCGCGGCATTTTGTCGATTCAGTGCCCTTCTACGTTTACGGCGATAAATATGCGATCATCCCGTTTTCCGAAGACGAAGAAGCAAAAGTCATCGTCATCCACTCGCGCGCGGCCGCAGATTCTTTTCGCCGTCAGTTTAATTCGATGTGGGAAAAAGCGACGCCCATTGATTGCCCGGGAGGCAACAAAAAACTTAAGGCTGAAAAAAGAAGCCGTAAAGAATAAGCCGCGCCTGAATGGTCACGCGGCGACGTCAAGGAATCTGTCGGCAATTTCGAAAACTCTTGAAGAATAATGCGCGCCTTTAATAAAAAGAATGTCGTTGGGCCGGAGAATTGAGTTTGTCAGTTCATCGAACACTCCGTCGATAGTCTCTCTGAATATCTTGGTTTTCGTCTCGGGAATTTCATCGAGCATGAACTTTGCTTCCTCTCCGACTCCGATGACGACATCAACGTCGGAGGCAGCCAGATCTTTTCCCACGGAACGGTGTTCTTTTTCGGAAAGCCTGCCTATTTCGCCCATCTTGCCGATAAGCGCGATTTTTCTTGCTCCTTTTTTCGGAATATCGCCAAGCGTGGCGATCGCATAGCGCATCGCTTCGGGATGCCCGTTATACGAGTCGTCGATAAGCGTGATATTGAATCCTTTGCGAAGGGTAACGGTCGAAATTTTTCCGCGGCCCTTAAGGGGGCCGAACTCTGCGAGGACCTTCATGGCTTTGCCAACATCCAATCCCATCGCAAAGGCCACGGCTGCGGCCATGTTCGCATTATAAGCAAAGCGTTCGCCAAGCCCGAGGTTTGTGTGGCAATATGTTTTACCATCAATTTCGATAACGATATCCGTTTTGAGCGCTTTGTTGATCGCGAAGTTTTTGAGTTTCACCTGCCCCTTTTTGCCGAAAGTAATAACTTTTTTGATCCCGCGTTTTTTCGCTTGGGGGATAAGAATGTCGTCGGCAAAATTCGCATCGGCATTAATCACTGCAATCGTACGGTTCTTAAAGGGAACTACCTTTTCGAAAATCTCCGCCTTGGCATAAGCGATGTCTTTAAACTCCTTGAAAAATTCCATGTGCATCGGAAATACGTTCGTCACGGCGGCAAGATTGGGCCGCACCAGATCAACAAGCGCGGAGATTTCTCCGGCGTGATCCATGCCCATTTCGAATACCGCATAGGACGCGTCGAGATCGAGTTTACAAAGGCTATAGGGCGTCCCGATATGATTGTTGAAAGAGCCTTCGCTAAAATACGTTTTTCCAAAACGCGAAAGCATGTGCGCGACAAGTTCCTTGGACGTCGTTTTTCCGGAACTCCCCGTAATGCCGATGACAAAACCCTTGTAGTGCAAACGAACGTATCGGCCCAAATCTTGAAAAGCCTTGACGGCGTTTTTGACTAAAATAACGTTAGCCGCGTTATCGGGATTGCGTTCGGCAATCGCCAGAACAGCGCCTTTTTTCATCGCGTCGGCTATGTATGCGGCGCCGTCCTGTTTTTCCGAAGAAATGGCGACGAATATATCGTCCGGCGCAAGTTTGCGGGAATCGAAGCTGATCTTAGCCGTATCGACGGTCAAGCAAGGATTCATGTCTCCGGCCGGAACGCCCGAGAGAATCCCAACCAGCGTTTTGATATCCATTCTCATATCTTATCTCTGAACAACTTCGCGTTCTTCTTCCCCAACCTTCACCGTATCCGCCTCGATCTTGTCTTTGATGATCCGTTCGATAAAGCCGAGGGGCTCCAAAGGCGGATTTTCCGCAAGCGCCTGATGGTAAATAACCGTGGACGGCGTCATTCCGGGCAGGGAATTTGCTTCGATAACGATCATTTTTCCTAAAACCAAATTGAAGAAAATATCGATGCGGGCGTAGCTTCTGATTCCCAATTTTTCGGCCACTTCTTCGATTCCGGACTTTATTTTTTCCCTGAATTCCGGCTTCAAAATATCGTTGGGAGGCGGCGTGATGTTGACTCCCGTTCCGCCCTGAAACTTTTCCTCCATGCTCAGCACTTCGCCTTCGGCGATCGTAATGCTGGGATTAAACGCGTGAAATGCGCCAGTTTTTTCCAAAACGCCGACCGTAAATTCCAGCCAGCCCTGTTTTCTTTTGTAGACAATATCGTTCTTAACCACGCGGATATAATCGACTTGAACGAATGGTTCGAGGAAATATTCGGGATTTTTATCCTGCGGCAGGGCGATTTCGTTGTCCTGATTCTTGAGCGTGCCCGCAGGGATAATTTCATTCTTTGGATTGCCTGCGATTTTTGCGTACGTTTTAAGATCGTCCACCGAATAAAGGCGAACGATGCCCGACGAACAACCGTCCGCAAGCGGCTTGATGGCAAAATTTTCCGCGTCAGAGGAAGAAATGCCTTTCCAGATGGCTTCCAACTCTTTTTCGGTCGCGGTTCGGACGTTAAACATCTTCTTGGGCAGAGACGTTATGTCAGGATCTTGGAGTTCGTTAACGAGCTGGCCGGTCACGACCTTATCCATGCAAATTTGGGAAGCTGAAGAATCGGAGCCGTTGTAAATAAGGCCATAGCTTTCCAATTTTTGCTGCAACCGGCCGTCTTCGCCTTCGCCGCCGTGGAGACCTATAAACACGAAAGCGTCGTTGCTTTCGGCTTCGGCGCAAAAGGCGTCGAGGCTCATCGCGCGGGGCGTATTGGCTTCGACGCTGAATTTGTTGGGAACGCCTAATTTTTTGAAAAACTTTTGAGCTAGCGGTTTCAGGCGCGCGTTAATCGCCGCTGCCTCCCCGCACGTCAAGCGGATTTCTTCGACCGTATGATTGAGGGCAAACGAATAAGGAAGCTGCCAGACGACGCCCTCTTTATCCACAAGGAAGGGAACGGGGGCGAACTCTTTGGACTTCCTGAGCTTCAACCAGACATTGGTTCCACTCATGATGGAAACCTGGCGCTCGGCCGTTTTCCCGCCCATCAGAATAAAGACCTTCTTCTTGATTGCGCTGACGTCCTTGCCAACCGAAGCCGGGTATGGAATGCCGTATCTCCGGCATGCGTTCGAGACGATATGCGCGAGAATAGAGGCGTGGGTGAATCCGATCCGGGACGTCTGCTCGAACATGAAGCTGTTTTGCTCCATGCCGCTGACGGGATTGATATCCGAGAACAGGATTTTACCGTCATCCAACACCCAGCCGTCGACGCGCATGAAATCCCTGAATCCGAACAGGGAAAAGATTTTTTCGCATCCATTTTGAATTTCTTCGATTTGCTTGTCGCTAAAATGCGGCGGACAATGCAGAAGGGAGGAATCGGTGGGCAAATATTTCTTTCTAAAAGTAAAGATTTTTCCGCCCTTGACCATTTCTATTTCCGTGGGGACGAAAGCGACGGGCTTCCCGTGCCTGTTTTGCACGACGATGGTCGAGAATTCCCTGCCTTGGCAGAAAGGCTCCACTATAAAATTATCGCCCACGTAAAGCCGCTGATCGATGCATTCTTTCAACGCGTCGATTGCTTCGTCCGCGTTTTCAGCCGCATAGGTTCCGATCGAGGATCCCCCCAATGTGGGCTTGACGATGATTTTCCCAAGATCGTCCTTTTTGAAGAACGCGTCGATAACCGAACGCGCTTTTTCCAGATTGTTTTTATCTACGACGGCGAACGGAATGACATAAAAGCCGTTTTCAATAAGAATTTTATTGGCGCTGTCTTTTGGAAAACCTTTTTTATAAGCTTCGGCCGTGCCGCCGATATAGGGGATGTTATTTTTCTCAAGAAGGTCTTGCAACTGCCCATCCTCTCCGTAAATCCCGTGGATCAATGGAAAAGCCAGGTCATGTTCTTTGAGTTTTCGAATAAATTCCTCTTCGGATATTTTCTGCGCGTTGTTTTTCAGCTTAAAATCGAAGTCGGACGGCGTATTGGAATAAAGCTGGTGATTGGAAAGGACGTAAATATTCATGAATACGTCAAAATAGAACGGAGTAATTTTGACGGTATCCGACTGCAAATGATCCAACATCGAACGCGCCGAATTAATGGAAATCCCGCGCTCCGCGCTTGCTCCGCCACAAATAATTGCTATGTCCACTCTGTATAACTCCTATGATTTTACGACGCTAAGAAAGATTAAAACAGACGAGATTAAGGCGCAATATACAATAACTACATGCTTATTCTACTAGACAAGAACGGATGAAGATGCAAGCCCCTTTAATCGAAGATCGGCATCCGCAGATTGACGGACATTCGATAACGTTAAAAGCCACAAAAATTTTTAAACATTAAATTTTGCTCTCTCTCGCAAAACTCGACAGCGCCAGTAATTCTGCTATAACATTATTGAAAACATTGCTGCCGACGCTCGCGGTGCCCGTAACGGATGGTGAACCAAGATTAAGTTGTATCTTTGCATCGTATGAGCTCGAAAATAGCTGCGTCAAATTTGGTGTATTCATTAGGGTGTTAATATCGACCTCCGGTATCGCCCCCAAACTGTTGGTATATATATTGTAAATATCGCTTTGCGACAGCGAGACGTTGTTTGGATTAAAATTGGGATCGCTTACTAGCGCATTTGGGCCACCAGTTATTTATGATGCCGCATAATTGACAAGTTGTGTCAGCCCATAACCGATTCCATACGAAGAAAGCCCATCAGCAATAACAAACCCCACAACCCCAAGTTGTGGTAGCGGTCACTCCAAAAGCAGCAAGAAAAGGTGTTGAAATTGCTCCCGCCGCTATTGCAATCATTATCTGTTCTGCAAGCGGTTCTGCTTGACTTGGGTTTTGTTCTACCCAGATGGCAAGAGAATCGATAGCTGTTACTTGGGTTTTGCAAAATTGAGCGACGGCTGTTGACCCTCCAATCTCCGCTTCTTTCCCAAGATAACTTAATATGAAAGATGCAGCCTTAAATGTTCCGTCTAAGGTCATAGATGCGACTGTCATGGATGTCTCTCTATTCTTCAGTTGTTCGTGATAAAGTTAAGCTTTTCTTTTCTTTCTCTCTTCAACTTCCGTATTTTTTTTATTGCCTCGCTAGGTCCAAAAAGATGTGGCATTGCATCATTATTTTGTTCTTCGAGTTTTTCCTTCCAGAAAGCATTTAATTTTGAAACGTCTTCCGGATAAAAAAGGCTGCTGTCAATTTCAAAAATCTTCTCTTTTAGATCGAGAGGCACAACAGCGTACATGATTTTAGTGGTTATGGGATTGCTTGTAGGCAGAACAAGCGAGTTGTCCTGCATTTTGTAAGGAAAAACAGATTCGATTTCGGAAAGGCGAAAAACCCTTCTTTTTCCGAATGGGTATGAATAAATAAGCCTATCGTCAGATATTTCTATTCTCAAAGTAATAATGGATAAACCGAGATAAGCCCCCCCAATCCACAAAAGAAAAACAAAAATAGTAATCAACAAATTTTTGGGAACATCACTATCCCTCGTATACGGGAAAAAGATGATACACGCCCATATAAATATCATGCCCAGATCGAATGCAACACTAAAAATAAAATACATCCATCCGCGTATTACCAAAGCATGCGTAGCTGGGCGGATAATAATGGATTCCTTATTGGGCAGCGATTTTTCAGATTCAGCTTTTCCCAAATCTTGGGGGGTATTTTTTTCAGCTTCATTCATCTCTTCACCTCTACGCAAAATTCATATGAAAAACAAAAGACCCCCGCAAAGAAACTTTTGCACAGAGACGAATCTTCTGGAGCGCCGCGACGATTGGCGTCTGTATCGAGGAAAAGGCGGCAAAGTTTTGCATAAGAAAACTTTCGCGCATCAAAAATTAATTAAACGGCCTTAATCGCCACAACCTACCCGAGCAAGCAAATCCCATCAAGAAAATTCACGCCGTTTTCAATCAAAATCTACCAGCAGTTGCAAAGTTATAGTTAATGTATCTTCTTTCCGCGCGAACTTTTATAAAAACTTATGCTGCAAATTTTCCATTGAAGAATTCCCGATTGTCATTCGCCGCCGTGATCGGATCGTCTCCCGAAAGGGCGTATGTAAGGCCCTGATTATCGGTAACCGAGGCATCGCTTACGTCGGTCATCGTCACCGCGCCTGAAGCAAATTGCTCAAAGCTTCCCACCGGACCTAAAGCTGGCGTCATCGTGGTCGTTACATCCTCCGATGAATCAGTGGATACGATGCAGAACGACGCGGCTGAGAAACTCGACAGCGCGTTTAGGTCTGTTATGAGAGCAAAATTAAACAGGGGTCCGCGACTAGGGTAAACTTTAGAATGGAAAAAGCGAAGCTATCCTTAAATCTCGACTCTTCCTTTCATTCTGATATAAAGACCCGCTTCAAACATGCGCCCTATTTTTGGACAATTAACTTTTGGGGAGCAGTTTGGGGAGCAGACAGCCTTTTTCCTTGCCCTGAAGCTGGAAAAAGTGTTTGTTTTCAATGACCGGAGAGGTGGCTGAGTGGTCGAAAGCGACGGTCTCGAAAACCGTTATAGGTGTATGCCTATCAAGGGTTCGAATCCCTTCCTCTCCGCCATTACGGCAAAGCTCGTAACTTAACGAGCTTTGCCGTAATGGCGAAATGGGATGCAAACCCAAAAAAGGGTTCGATGACGAGCAACTCCTCAGGGTACTGGACGAAGATCGGGTGATAAGGGCATAAGGGAAACGCAACGCGGGCGTGGCGGAATTGGTAGACGCGCTGGGTTTAGGTCCCAGTGACCAAAAGTCATAGGGGTTCAAGTCCCTTCGCCCGCACCAAAGCATAGCGAAGGTGAGCAGATTATAGATTAAACTAAAAAGGAAACAAACGGATCATGGCTAAAGTTAAAGTTCTGAAAGAAGAAGGTTTGAAACACGAATTTTCGGTCACTGTGCCGAAAAAAGACGTTGCCGAGCAGAAAGAGCTTCGTCTTTCCGAGATCAAAAAGACGGCAAAGATGCAGGGTTTCCGTCCGGGCAAAGTACCTTTGGATGTGATCCGGCAGCGCTACGGCGCCGAGGCTCATGCCGAAGCTTTGGAAAAAACCGTTTCGGCCGCCGTGGAAGAAGTTCTCAAAGAACGCAACCTGCGCCCCGCGTCGCAACCGAGGATCGAGTTGAGCGAAACAGCCGAAGACAAGGACGTGGAATTCAAATTGACGGTCGAATCCCTGCCCGAAGTCAAGGTCAAGGATTTCGGCTCCATCGCCTTGGAAAGGCCCATAGCCGACGTGGACGCCGCGAAAGTCGATGAAACGATCGTCAAATTCGCCAAAAGAATGCGCCAACCCGACGTCGTGGCCGAAACGCGCGGCGCGAAGATGGGCGATGTCGTCGTGATCGATTTCGACGGCAGCGTCGGCGGGGAAAAACGCGAAGGCATGAAGGGCGAGGACCACTCTCTGGAGCTTGGCTCAAAATCCTTCATCGACACGTTCGAAGAGCAACTGGTCGGATGCAAAGCCGGAGACAAAAAGACGATTTTGGTCACGTTCCCCGAAGAATACCACGCCGCCGATCTGGCGGGAAAAAAGGCCTCCTTCGACGTTATGGTCAAGGAACTGCGCCAGCATAAACCGATCGATCTTAACGACGCGCTGGCCAAAGAAATGGGCTTTCCGAGCATGGACAAATTGCGCGAACGCGTGCGCGACGATATCGGCGTCGATTACAAGCGCATCGGCCGCGCGGTCGTCAAGCGCGCGTTGATGGACAAACTGGCCGAAACATATTTGTTCGAAGTGCCTCAAAGCCTCTTGGACGCGGAATTCGGCGCCATCTGGAAACAGGTCGAGGAAGCCAAGGCCAAAGGCGAACTTCCCGAAGACGACAAGAAAAAGAACGACGGCGAATTGCGCGCCGAATACCGCAGCATCGCGGAGCGCCGCATCCGTTTAGGGCTTCTCCTGGCCGAAGTCGCCACGCAAAACAAGATCGAGGTGACGAGCAACGAATTGCGCGCGGCGCTGACGGCGGAAGCAAAGCGTTTCCCGGGTCAGGAAAAGACCGTGTTCGAGTATTACACGAAAACGCAAGGCGCTTTAGAACGCCTCCGCGCGCCGATTCTGGAGGAAAAGGTCGTCGATTTCATCATCGGCAAGGCCCAAACGACGGAAAAGAAAATGTCCGCCGAAGAATTGTTAGCCTTACCGGAGGAAGAATAGACGAAATTTAACCTATGCCCCGAGTTTCCATGCGTCTTCTGATCGAAAAATGTTTATCTTTTCCCTTGGCGGCAAAGCTTCTGCTTCTGGCTGGCGCTGGCGCGTTGCTTTTCGCGCTGGCGATGCAATTCGGGCTCGGAATCAGGCCTTGCATTTTGTGTTTATGGGAACGCGTTCCGTACGGCCTTACCGCCGCTCTCTCATTGCTCGCCTTGGCGGAAAAATTATCGCGGCGGCAAATTTCTCTGGTGCTCGGTCTATGCGCGACCGTTTATCTGGCAAGTGCGGGGCTTGCGGTTTTTCACACCGGGGTCGAACAACATTGGTGGCGGGGAACGCCAAGTTGCGCGGCGCAACCGCTTCAGGGTGCTTCTATCGAAGAACAGCGCAAAGCTTTGCTTCAAATGGAAGAGCCGCGTTGCGACGAAATTCCCTGGGCGATATTCGGATTATCGATGGCCAATTTAAATATCCCTGCCTCGCTTGCGCTGGCTTTCTTCGCCGCGGCAGCCGCGTTTCGGCAATTAAGAAAAGGGTGAAAAACTTTCCTGCTTTTCTTGCCCCAAAGGCAAGAAGTGCCGCCGTGTGTAAAACAAAAACGAGAAGAGTCAACGGAATCAGGTTCCTCTTGTCTTGGCACAGTGCTTGCTAATACCCGTCTGAGATTTTTTCTCGCCCTTTCGGGGCGTCATCAACCGACGAGGTATCGCAATGTCATCTCTTTTCGCAGCTTTGGGCGTCGCCGTTTCCGGTCTTAGCGCGCAATCGCAGGCTATCGGCAATATTTCAGACGATTTGTCGAACGCGCAAACGACCGGTTATAAAAGCATCGGCACCAGTTTTTCGGACCTTGTGACGGCGTCGACCGCGACCCAAAACAGCCCCGGCGGCGTGTCCGCGACGCCTGAATATCAGAACGACGTGCAAGGCAATATCGCCTCGACCTCGACCACGACTAATTTGGCCATTTCCGGGCAAGGTTTCTTCAACGTGACCAGCGCGACCCAAAGTTCCACGGGCCAGACCGAATTCACCGGCAGCAGCTTTTACACCCGCGACGGCGATTTCACGTTGAATAAAGACGGGTATATGGTCAACAGTTCCGGCTATTATCTGGAAGGCTATTCCGTCACGGGCACGACCGTCGATACCGCGGAAGTCACTCCCATTCAGATTTCCTCGTTGCTCGATAACCCGGAGCCGACGACGACAGTCACTTACGCCGCCAACCTTCCCGCGGGCGCGACTAGCTATACCTCAACGGCGTCAACCGTCGACGTGTATGACGCTTTGGGCAGCACGCACCAAACGAGCGTCGTTTGGGCGACCACCGGCACCACAAACGTCTGGCAAGCGACGGTGACCGTTGCCGACGGGGGAGATACCACCGGCAACACCGGTTATAATTACAAGGCGGTTTTCGATGTGACCTTCAACAGCGCCTCTCCTTCCGGAACGATTTCATCCATCGCAGGCGTAAGTTCGGGCTACTATCTAGCAAGCGACCCCTCGGAAACTTACACGACACAATTCGGAGGCGGGCCGGTCATCAGCTCGGACACATCCGGGACTTCCGCTATCGTGACTCTCGGCGCGGATACCACCGGTGGAACAGACGAATTGGCGTTCCCTGGCACGGGGGGACAGAGCATTTCCCTTAACCTCGGCACTTACGACCAAGCGCTCGGACTTACCCAATATGCGAACGCAAGCTCGACAGTCTCGGTGTCGTCGATCTCTCAGGACGGGTTGGGCGAAGGCTCGTACAGCAGCATCGGCATCGACGATAACGGCATCGTTTCGATCAACTATACCAACGGCAGCACGCGCGAGATTTACCAGATTCCGATTGCGTTGTTCAATTCGCCCGACAATTTGCAGCGCGGAACGGGTGGCGTGTATACGGCAACGCTTGCCTCGGGAACGGCCAATTTGCATCTGGCCGGCACGAACGGCTCTGGAACGATTTCAAGCAGTTCTCTCGAAGCATCCGACGTCGATATCGCCAGCGAGTTTACGACGATGATTCAAGCGCAGCAGGTTTACTCCGCCAACGCCAAGGTTGTGTCGACGGTCAACAGCATGTTGACCACGATCATTCAGGCGGTTCAGTAATAATGCATCTTCGCAAGACCGTCTTTCTTCCGGTCGGCCTTGCGGCGAAAACAGGGGTTCTTTATGTCTCTTTCCGGCGCTCTTTCCGTCGCTCTTTCCGGGCTGCAAGTCAGCACGACGGCTGCGCAGGTTATTTCGGGCAACATCTCGAACGCCCAAACGCCGGGGTATACTGAAAAAAGCATCGATCTGTCGGCGATCACGTCGGGATCGAGTTTGGGCGGCGTCGAAATTTCCGGTTATAGCCGCATAACCAATAGCGTTTTAGCCGCGACCTTGAATAACGCCACATCGACCGCGTCCTATCTCAGCACGCAGAACAGCTATTTGAGTCAAGTTCAGTCCCTTCTCGATTCGACCGACGATCCGCCCGCCCTCTCGTCGGACTTAAGCAACTTTCAGGCGGCATGGACGGAATACGCCGCGAATCCCAGCGATACGACTTTGCAAAACACAGTTGTTTCGTCGGGAGAGGCTCTGGCCAATACGATCAACGATATCGCGTCGCAAACGTCGATTTTACAGACAAACGTCCAAAATGATCTTTCGACGACGGTGACCTCGCTCAATACGGCTTTGGCAAATATTCAAACGCTTAACGTCCAAATTACGGCGGCGATCGCTAATAACCAGCCGATTGTCGATCTGGAAGACGAGCGCGACAACGACGTCAATCAAATTGCTCAGTACACCAATGTCACGGTGATGCAGCGCGATAACGGACAAATCGCTCTTTATACCTCAAGCGGCACGGCCCTGCTCGACGGACAGGCGCAGACGTTCAGCGTCGGCCCGGGTGCCAATACAATCCTCAACGCCGCCGGATCCGATGTTACCGCGTCCTTGACCGGCGGCTCTTTACAGGCGCAAACGGACTTTCTTTCGACATCGACATCGACCGCAAGCGGCGTCGGGGTCATCACCAAACTGCAATCCCAGTTGCAAACTTTCGCCAATATGTTTTACGCTCAGACGACGGACAGCAGCGGGAACATAACCAATACCGGCGGCAGTTTCGAAGACGAATATGTGACCAACGGCGGCGATTCCAAGGGGTTTTTCACGGATCCGACCATCGACTCGAACGGCATGCCGGACTTGTCCACTTTCCAAGTCAACCCCGATCTGGTCAACGGTACGGAGACGGTTCCGGCAGCAACCGCTATTCCTATCAACAATGCCTTTTCCACGCAGAACCTCGCGGTCACCACGACCGTGGTTTCTCCCGGAGTCTATGCCTCGCAAACCGGAAGTTTTCAGGCGGCAGGCCAGACGACATCGGGGACCTATTCCGATATCACGACGGCGATTCTGTCCGGATTCCAGCAAGCGGCAAATTCGGTCAAAACCCAATACGCGACGGCCTCGACGCAACAAGCTTACTATCAAAGTTCCCTGTCCAGCCAGACCGGCGTCGACACGGATACCGAGTTGGTTAACCTGACCAACTGGGAGAACAGTTACGCCGCCGCAGCGCATGTGATCTCGACAATACAAAGCATGATGACCGTCCTTGAAGACATGGTGGGCACAGCATGAGCGTAAATTCCGTCAGCAACCTGAGCATCACAAGCGCTTTGACCTCGTCGCTTCAGACGGAGACATCGAATCTGACTCAACTGACAGAGCAGTTGTCAAGCGGGCAGGAATATACCGACCTGACCGATTATGATCCCAGCGACGCGCGTAACCTTGTTAATCTGCAAGCCGAAGCGACGCAGAAAAATGCTTTCATCAGCGTTATCGGAACGGTCAGCAACAATCTGTCCATCTATGACACGACGTTGAGCGATTTGGAGAACGTCGTGACCGAAGCGCAGAGCCTTTCCAACAACAATCCGACCTACAGCGCCGATGTGGCCACAAACGTTTATACGCAGGCGACTAACTATTTAGAGTCGGTAACCGCCGATCTCAATCAGGACGTTGACGGCCGCTATATTTTCTCCGGTGCGCGTTACACCACGCCGCCTGTTCAAAATTTGGCCAATCTCCCGACAAGCACGCTTTCTACAACTATCTACACCGACAATCAGACTCTGCCCAGCTACGATACGGATTATGTCGCCGGCGCATCGCCTCCATCGACCAGCACGGCCGCCTATACGACTGATTCGGCAACCGTCGATACGGGATATACAGTCGATTACGGAATTACCAGTAACGATCCGTCCTTTCAGGAAATGGTCGCGGGATTGCGCTATTTGCAGGCAGCGGGGTCTTCGACAGATTCCGCAGATTACAAGACCAACATGGAGCAAGCTTCGACCTTGCTATCGTCAGCGCTCTCCAATATCGAGAACGTACACACGACCGTCGCCGACAACATAGACATCATTTCCTCGGAAAAAACAGCGCAACAGACCGCGATTTCCAATCTGACCAATCAGGTCGATAACATCCAGCAAGTCGATGTCACGCAGGTCAGTACCGAGATCACGGCTTTGGAAACCACCCTTCAGGCGTCTTATTCCGTCACGGGAAGCATCCTGAAGATGTCGATCGTAAGTTATCTCTAGCCCGATTCTTAGAAGGAGCCTAACATGAACATGTTTAATCGATTTTCCTGCACGCAAGGCCTCACCATGAAGACGCAATCCACGTTCAGTCCCATTTCCTTGCGCTATATCGCGGCGCTGCGCGGCAACAAGCCGAAAAAGACAGGTGTCGAGTTTGCCTATGCCGAAGCGGCCTGCAAAACGCCCGAGAACCTAATTTGCCTCGCCGCCAGCAATCCCGAAGGCCGTTTCTACGGCCTGATGTCCGACGACGCGGCGCGGAGCAAAGCCGAAGAAGAAGCGCTGCAGCGGGGCACGTTCAACGTCATTTTTCTGACGGGCTCGCCGTCCGAAGCTTTGGCGCGCCTTGCCAAGGGTTCGTCCTTGCCGCCGATGCTCGATTATCTGTGCTGCGACGAAAGCCAAGAGCCTCTTTCCGCTTCCGAACGCGCGGCATTGTTCGATCTGGCTCAAAAGCGCCTCAACCCGGGCGGATTGTTCGTTACATCCTATCGCGCCCATGACCGCGAAGACGGCGCCTTGCGTTTTCTCGTGCAGGAATTGGCGCCGGAAATGGACGCCGAGCAAAAGCAGGACTTTTTATCCGAAATTCAGAAGCTTGGCTCGTCCTATCTGGTCAAGCATTCCGACATGGTGAAAGTTCTTGAAAAGGCTATCGCCAAAAGAACGCCGCAGACCTTCTTCTCGCATTTCGACGGCGCGTCCGCGACATCGAAAACCTTCGATACGATGGTCGCCGCAGGATCGCACGGATTTGCCTATGCCGGGGACGCCACATTGGCGTCGAATTATGTCGAGTTGGCGATTCCGAAGGAAGCGCAGGACTTAATCGTTTCCTGCCGCAAGAATCCCCTTTACGAGGTTATCAAAGATTTGGCGCTCGACCGCGTCGTGCGTTCAGATATCTGGATCAAGACTCCCTCCGAACAATCGGCCCTTCCGGCGGATCTTTTCGGCGGGTTTGCCTACGGCATCGTCCTGCCGCGCGAGCAAATTCCTCTTTCTTATGCCGCCAAAGGCAAGACGCTCGATCTCTCCGGCCCTCTCTACGCCAAAGTGCTCGACCTCATGTCGGTTATGCCCGTCGGCGTCGGCGATGTGCTGTCCCATGCCTCAGGGCGCAACGAATCCCCGGAAAAAATCCTCGAAGTTTTCCAGATTCTCGTCGCATGCGGCTTTGCAAGCCCGATGCGCGGCACGCTAACCGCAAACACCGACTATAGCGTTTCCCAGCCGCGTCTAGTCGGTAGTTTCAACCGCTTTCTCGATAAGACGAATCTGACCGATCAGGACGTTTTGTTCTCCTCGCAGGTCGCGGGATGCGGCGTCGTTTTGCCCGCGCGGGAAGCCTTCGTGATGCAAGCGATCAACCGCGCAGGGCTCGGCGACTCGGTGACGGCTTTGATGCCGGAATTGCGCCGGATCGCTCACACGCCTGCGGCTTTGTCCGTCATTAAAACCGAGGAACCCTCGGCGGAAATTGCGCACGCGATGATCCTCGACATCGTCGGGAAATCGCTGCCGCAATGGTACGCCTACGCCCTCTTGGAGGCCGCCTGAGCGAAAGCATTCAGGCAAGGCTCGACAAAGCGGCGCGCCTTCACGCGCAAGGAAGCCTTGGCGCCGCCGCCGACCGTTACAGGGAAATTTTAGAAGCATCGCCGCACGAGCCCGATGCTTTGCATATGCTGGGCGTCATCGCGCAGCAAGAAGGAAACTCCCCGCTTGCGCTGCAATGGTTCGACGCCGCGCTTACGGCCAAGCCGGATTTTTTGCAGGCGCGGTTCAACCGCAGTGTCGTTTTGCGGGCGCTCGACCGCAACGCCGAAGCGTTTCAATCATTGAGTAAAACTCTGAAAGTCTCGCCCGATTTCGCGGCGGCATGGGATTTGGCAGGGCAAATCTTGAAAGACGACGGAAATTTCTCCGATGCGGAAAAATATTACGTTCATGCCTTGGGTTTGCAGCCGGGCAACGCGCATTTTCACGGGAATTACGCTTTATTGTTGTTCGCGCGCGGCGATCTGGCCACGGCGTACAAGGAAGCGCGCAAGGCCGAAGCGCTCGACTCCTCCTACCCTCCCCTTCTTTTAGGCAACATTCTAAGGGCATGGGGACACCCCGAAGAAGCGGCAGCGTGTTTCGCGCGCGTCTATTCTTTGCTCCCTCATTTTGCCGACGCCTATGCCAGCGAAGCGATGGCGAGATTGCAAATGGGCGATTTGGAGGAAGGCTTCGCTTTATGGGAAAAGCGTCCCGATCTTTCTTCGGGATTAGACAAGCTGCCTTTGTGGCAGGGGCAGAAAGTTTCTTCGCTTTTGCTCTATGAAGATCAGGGATTGGGCGACGCGATCCAGTTCCTGCGTTATATTCCTCTGCTTAAGAAACGCGCGAAGCATTTGACGCTGCGTTTCAGCGAACCTCTCGTGGATCTATGCACAAAGAACTTCCCCGGCATCGATATCTTCGCGGAAACCGAGGAAGCGCCCGTGGCCGTCGCACGATGCCGTTTATCGAGTCTTCCTTTCTTTTTCGCCACGCGCTTGAACACCATTCCTCAGGCTCCCTATCTGAAGGCGCCGGACGGCGCGGCATGGCGCGACTGGCTGCGCAAAGTGAAAGCGCCGCGCATCGGCCTTGTTTGGGCGGGAAACGCGAACTTCCGCAACGATGCGTTTCGCTCGTTCGATTTTCGCACTCTCGATCCTTTGCTTTCCTGCAGCACGGAACATTTCGTGTCTCTTCAAAAAGACCGCAACGATAACCCTGCGGCGTCCGGCGTTTGCGATGCAGCGCCGCATTTGAATTCTTTTTCCGATACGGCGGCGCTTATTTCCGAACTTGACCTGATCGTTTCCGTCGATACCGCGACGGCGCATCTGGCGGGCGCTTTGGGCAAGCCGGTATTCCTTTTGCTGCCGTTTAACAGCGATTGGCGCTGGTTTATCGAACGCGAAGACAGCCCGTGGTACGGTTCAGCGCGCCTGTTCCGCCAAAAAAGGCCGGGCGATTGGAAGAGCGTCGTCGAAGGCGTATCAAACGAGGTCAAAAAATTTATCGCGGGAGATACAAGCGTTCTTCAACCGACGGCATGGCGCGGCGATAATTTACGCCGGAATCCGAATGCGCTGCCGTTATAATACCAATCCTCGCATAAAAAGACTTGCTTGGGTCACGAGCGGTTGCGTGCAGCGCGACGCAAAAAAGCAACCGCTCCAACAAGATATAAGAAGAGCGAGTCAGGTCAAACCTCGTAGCCGCTTTCATTAGTTGTTTGGTATAGCCGCCCTCCCCTTGCGAAAAGCGCCGCGAAGGATGTATAAGAACGCCTCTTCTTTCTTACCGAGGGTTCCCCATGTCGCATACGTCGATGATTTTAACCGGACTGATGATGATGGCGTTGTTGGTTTTCGTCGCGCCCAACATTTTCGCGCTCAACCGCGGGCATATTTTGCGCAACATCGCTTTGTGGCTGGCGATTTTCTTCGGCTTGTCGCTCATCTATCAGAATTTCGGCCCTGATAGCCCCCATCCGTTGTTCCAGCTTCCCGACGCGATGAAGGGAATGACTCAGCCGGCAGCGCCGCAGACGGCAACGCCGCCCACGGCAACGCCAAAGGCCGCGCCCCCCAAAGCCGCAGCCCCCAAAAGCGCTCCTCCCAAGGAAGACGATAAGGACAGCGACGCCGACGACGCCGGCAACGACAAGGATTTCACGCCTCCGTCAGAATAGCCTCGACGCCTTTTGATTTTATAAGCTCGACAAGTTCGTCCGCAGCTTGGCGTACCAGCGCCTTGTCCGTCCCGCGCGCGACAAGAGCCGTGCCGAATTTTTTCTCCCGCATCCACGGATAGGAACCAATATCGACTTTCGGATACCGCGCCGCGAGGGCGCGAAGCTCCTCGGCGATGACGCTTTCGGCAATGAAGCCCGAAACGGTGAGGCTGTGCAAAGCGGGGCCGTGGCGCAAACTCGAAACGATGCCGTCCATCATGCCTTGCATAATCTCTGGAACGCCGGCCAGCACAAAAACATTGCCCATTTTCACGCCTGGGGCGCCGCTGACGGGATTTAAGATAAGGCTTGCGCCGGAAGGCACGTGGGCCATGCGCAGGCGCGCTGCGGTTAAATTTTTCTCCCCGAAATGCGAGGCCAGAAGGCTTCGTGCCTCCGAAGCTTCAACGACCGGAACGTCGAAAGCGGCGGCAACGGCGTCGATCGTGATGTCGTCATGCGTCGGGCCTATGCCTCCCGTCGTGAAAACGTACGTATAGCGCTCCCTCAACGCGTCAAGGGCGTTCACGATGTCGGCTTCGGTGTCGGGAACCACGCGCGCTTCTTTTAACGGAATGCCAATGGCAAGAAGCTTCTTGGCGATGAAATTCAGATTGGCGTCTTGCGTCCGGCCCGATAAAATTTCGTTGCCGATGATGAGAAGAGCGGCGGTCGGTTTGCGGGGGTTCATTTTCCAGATTTCTCCGCAGGTTCGGGCTTCTCCGCAGGCATCGCAACGTCGATCTTGGGCATTTTCTGGTCGAGGCGCCTGAGGACTTCGTCGGTGATATCGAGGGGCTGATCCGTCCAAAAGGCCTGCTGTTTGACGATCACAAGGTTGGCGCCGCGTTCGCGCGCGACGAGGCCTACGACGTCGAACAACGCGTCATGTACGGCCTTCATCGAATCGGCGTAGGATTGGTCCAGAACCTTGCGGCGCGCCAGAGCGTGATTTTCGGCCGCCGAGAAACGCTGCCGCAATTGCTGCTCGCGTTCGGAATAGGCTTCTGCCGCAAGCTGGCCGCGTTCTTTGGAAAGGTCTTGTTCGGTCAAGCGCAGGCTGTTTTCTTCTTTTTCGATTTCGTTCTGGAATTTGGACCGCTCCGCTTCCAATTGCTTTTGAACGCTCTTGGAAGCCAGAGATTCCTCTAAAATTCTTTGTATGTCGACAATGGCGATAACGGGCGCCGGAAGTTTGGCGGCCGCGTCGGCATAAGCCGCTCCAGCCGAAGCGGCAAAGCACATAAAAAACAAAACAAGCGTTTTTAGAAATTTCATGGCTCGACCTCCATCGGTATCAGGCGGGGATATCGTTAGCATTTAAGTTCCCACAAAACATATCCACAATTTCGCAGGTTGAGGCGAAAATCAAGAAAAGCGCGATTTGCAGCCCAATATGCGGGATCGTAGACATGTTTTTAGAACTTAGTTCCGAAACTGAAGTGAATATGTTCGATCTTATCGAAGGATTTATACATAATCGGCTCGGCAAAATCCAAACGGATGGGACCAAACGGCGAATCCCACGTGATGCCGACGCCGGTGCTCAAATGCAAACTTTCGTCGTTCGTGATGGGGGAGCCCGAAATCGGCGTCAGGCCGGAATTGCCGAGAAAACCCGCGTCCGTGAATAAATGCGCCTTGACGCCGAATTCAGCCGGCAACGGCGTCGGCATCGCCAAATCCGCCGAACCGCGCACAAAACGCGTGCCGCCCAAAGCGTCTTGATTGGTGCTTGTCAAATCGCGGGGCCCTACTCCCGCATATTCGAAACCGCGCAGATTGTCGCCGCCCAGAAAGAAGCGTTCGTTGATCGTGGTCGGACCGTCAAGCCCCCAGATTTGGCCGACTTCCGCCGTTCCGCTGACAACCCACTTGTCGGCCACGGGATAGAATTGCGTGCCGCCGATCTTCGTGCGGAACCATTTTTCCGAACCGCCCGCGCCCGCGACGTCCGTATCGAGATGGGTGATGAAGCCCAGCGTCGGATCGAGCTTGCTGTCGCGCGTGTCGTAGATCAGCGACTGGCCGAAGGATGACGTCGTCGTCGTTCCCGCCTCGTTTTGAATGTAGACCGACGCCGTCGTCGGCACGTTCACGATGCTGTCGCCGTGGAAGCTGTAACTCACCTTCTGGCGGATTTCTTCCGACAACGGATAGCCCATGCGCAAAGTCGTGCCCGCGCTATTGACATTATAAGAACTTAAATCCTGATTGTCGGTTTCAGACGCGTACAAATCGACGCCCGCCGACAGATTGCGGTCGAGGAAATAAGGCTCGGTAAAGCTGGTGTCGATTTGATCGGTGCGGCCGGAAACGGTCGCGCCCAAACGCACGTCCTGCCCCTCGCCCATGAAGTTATGCTGGCTGATGCTGAAGTTGCCCAAAGGCCCATCAGTCGAAGAATATCCCGCGCCGACCATAACTTCGCCGGTCGATTTTTCTTTGAGGTCGACCTTGATGTTGGCAAGATCCGGCTGCGCGCCGTCGACGGGAGCCACTTTCACGTCGGTGAAGAAACCGAGGTCCTTCAAATTTTGTTCCGATTTATGCAGCGCCGTGGAATTGAAGGGATCGTTTTCGGCAAGCTGCATCTCTCGGCGAATAACCTTGTCGACGGTATTGGTGTTGCCGTTGATATCGATGCGGCCGACATAGACGCGCGCGCCCTGTTTAACGACGTAGTTCAGATCGACGGTTTGGGAATCCTTATGCCGGTCGGGAGTCGGCGTAACGACGGCGAACGCATACTGGCGATCGCCCAGCACGGCGGTCAGCTTGGCGACCGATTTTTCGATTTTGTCGGCGTCATACCAATCGCCTTCCTTCGTGCTCAGAAATTGGCGCAAGGTTTCGCTGTCCAGCCCCTTGATCTCGCTCGTCACGGTAATCTTTCCGAATTTATAGCGCGGGCCTTCTTCGAGCGAGAACGTGATAAAGAAATCGTTTCTGTCCGGCGTCAATTCGGCCACGGCGGACAAAACGCGGAAATCTACATAGCCTTCGTTGAGATAAAATTTCCGCAGCAGTTCCTTGTCGTAGTTCATGCGGTCCGGATCGTAATAATCGGAAGTCGACAGAAACCTCCACCACGCGGTTTCGCGCGTGCTGATGGTCTCGCGTAATTCGTCCTCGGAAAAATTCGTCTGGCCGACGAATTTGATATTACGGACGCCGGTGCGCGAACCTTCGGTGATTTCGAAAACCAGATCGACGCGGTTTTGCCCCAGCTTGACGATTTTGGGCTCGACCGTCGCGCCAAAACGGCCGCTGCGGCGGTAAAGATCGAGAATGCGCTGCACGTCGCGCTCGACGTGCGGGAGGGTATAGACCATCCGCGCCTTAAGCTGGACTTCCTTTTCCAAATCCTCCTTGGAAATGGCGTCGTTGCCCTCGAAGGCCACGCGGTTCAGAATCGGGTTTTCTTCGACTTTGGCGACAAGCGTATCTCCCTGCATCGAAAGCGAAATGTCGGCGAAAAGCCCCGTGGCATAAAGAGTTTTCAGAGCTGCGTCGAGTTTTTCAGGCGTGGCTTCGTCGCCTTTGTTGAGGCTCAGGTAGGAAATAACGGTTTCGGGCTCCAAACGCTGAGTGCCTTCGACGTGAATATCGCCGATTACGGGCGCGGACGCCGCGGCTTCTCCCGCGCAAAGGCACAACAGCGCCCCGCAGCAAAGAACCGCACGCAAACACAGCGTTAAGCGTCGAACCATTGAAAAGAAATCCCGAGTTGAATCAAAGCGTCCGACAGGTTAAGAGATAAGCCAATGCCGTACAAGTTATTTGTGCGGCGTTCAGGCTTATAGTCATGTCCCTTCGCGCGCTCGAAATCGCCTCGTTTCTCGACCAGCACCGGTGGGGTCGCGCGCAAATGCAAGCTCTTAGCGGCGACTTCTCGACGCGGCGCTATGCGCGCCTCACAAAGAATTCCGGAGAAACGGCTTTTTTGATGGACGCCGACGCCGACCAGAAAACGCCGCAATTTGTCGCCGTGGCGGAAATTCTGCGCCGCATCGGCCTTAACGCGCCTGAAATTTACGCGGCAGACGCCGCGCGCGGCATAGTTTTAATGCAGGATTTCGGCGTGCGCAACGTCGGAGCCTTGCTGGATGCCGGAGAACCCCCTTTGCCTTTTTTCAAAGCGGCCGCCGGAGTTTTGGCGAAGCTGTATCGAGGGTTCGATCCTAAGGGAGCTGAAAATTCGGGTTTGCCCTCGTTCGACGCCGACCTTTTCACGACTCAGGCCGAGCTTTTTCTTGATGCCTATTTTCCCGTCGCCAACGGGCGCGAAGCTTCGGATGACGAACGGAAGGATTTTTGCGCTGCGTGGAAAGCCGTCTTGCACCCCCTCGAAACGCTACCGAAAAGCCTTCTCTTACGGGACTTTATGCCCGATAACCTCATGTGTTTGTCGAACGGAGAATTAGGCGTCTTAGATTTTCAGGACGCTGGTATTGGAAACATAGCTTATGACCTTGCTTCTCTGTGCGAAGAGGTCCGGCGCGACGGCGGATTCGCCCTCCTGCCCCACGTCATCGCCCATTATCGCGAGGCGGCTCAAAGCCAAATTCCAGAATCCGATTTGCTTCGCGTCTGCACGATCTTATCGGCGCAACGGCATACGCGCATTCTCGGCATCATCGCGCGCCTGTCCCGCAAAACGGGAGAATGCGATAAATTCGCCTTCCTTCCCAGAATCCGGCGGCATTTGGAAAATATTCTGAAAGAGCCTTATTTGCTTCCGGTGCGCGAATGGATCGAAAAATTCGACAGGCTTTTGCAATGACGCAGCTTTTTTCAGATACCGCAATGGTTCTCGCCGCAGGCCTTGGAACGCGCATGAAGCCCTTGACTTTGACGAAGCCGAAGCCGTTGCAGACGGTTGGCGAACGCGCGATGCTTGATCTTGCGCTGGACAAGCTCGTCGCGGCGGGAATGAAGCGCGCCGTCGTCAATACATTTTATCTTGCCAAACAAATCGAAGATCATTTGAAATCCCGCCGCGATATCGACATTATTATCTCGCGCGAGGACGAATTGCTCGACACGGGCGGAGGGATCGCCAAAGCCCTGCCGTATTTTGAAGGCTTGCCGTTTTTCGCTCTTAACGCCGATCTGCCGTGGTTTGACGACGGAACGCCAAGCCTTTCCCGCATGCGCAACGCATGGAATCCCGAAAGCATGGACGCGCTTTTGCTCGTGATGCAAACAAAAAAGGCGAGGGGGTTTCCGCCAATGGGAGATTTCATGATGGAAAAAGACGGGCGTTTACGGCGCAAAGGCCTTCCGCCACCGCGTCCCTTCGTGTGGATTTCGGCGCAAATCCAGAAGCCGGAAAACTTCGCTCACCCTCCCGCAAAAGTTTTTTCTAATAACGCGATTTTCGACGAAGCCGAAGCGCATAGCCGCCTTTACGGAATTGAACACACAGGAACCTGCGCCCACGTCGGCACACCAGAAGACTTGCGCGACGCCAATGAATTGCTCGCATCCGGCAAGGGATGGGCTTTGTGAAAAACGTCTTCACCATAGAACAGGATTTGCCGTTTCTCGATACGTTGGCGGCGGAAGCGTGGGAAAGAACCGGCGGCGATGGATTTCAATTATCCAAATATTTAATTCTTCTGCCCACGCGCCGCGCCTGCCGCGAGTTGGGTATAGCGTTCGCCCGCCTTGCAAAGGGCAAACCCGTTTTGCTGCCGCGCATGCGTCCCCTCGGCGATATCGACGAGGACGAACTATCTTTTGCCGACGAGGAAAACTTCGGCCAGATTCCTGCGCTCGCGCCGTTAAAACGCCTGATGCTGCTCACGCAGCAAGTCCAACGACGCGATCCGGCTTTATCGTGGGATCAGGCGGCGTTAGCGGCATCGGCTTTGGCAAAATTCCTCGATCAAATCCAGATCGAGGGATGCGACATAACCAAATTGCCCGATTTGGTCGAAGAGCAGGAACTCGCCGAGCATTGGCGGCAAACGCTTTTGTTTCTCGAAATCGTCACGAAAAACTGGCCGCTTATTCTGAAAGAACAAGGCTGTCAGGACCCCGCCCAGCGTCGCAACGCCGTGATGGCGGCGCAAGCCGAAGCGTGGCGCAAGAATCCTCCCAAATTCCCCGTTATTGCGGCAGGCTCGACCGGCTCCATTCCCGCGACAGCGTTGTTGCTCGATGCAATTGCGGAAGTACCTTCGGGCGCCGTGATTTTGCCCGGCCTTGACCGCGAAATCGACAACGAGGCGTGGGATATCCTTGACGACACGCACCCGCAATACGGAATGAAGAAGCTGCTCGACCTTATGGGCGTCGAAAGAAAATCTGTCGCCGATTTTTCAGGCAAGGCGCGTCCGCAATCCCCGCGCGTCCGGCTTTTAAGCGAAACAATGCGTCCCGCAACCCTGACCGACGCGTGGCGCGGATTGCGCGGCGCATTGGACAAAACCGCCGCAGAAGGCCTTACGCGCCTGACGCTCGACCACCCGCAGGAAGAAGCGCAAGTCATCGCGCTCGCTTTGCGCAACACCTTGGAAACGCCCGGAAAAACGGCGGCCTTTGTCACGGCGGACCGCGCGCTGGCGGTGCGCGTGGCGGCTATGCTGCAGCGCTGGGAAATTAAAATCGACGATTCCGGCGGAACGTCTTTGACCACCCTTCCAGTCGGGGCTTTTTTGAACTTGGTTTTGTCCGCCGCCGATCCTTTCGCCGGAAACGTCGATCTTTTGGCGTTGCTCAAGCATCCGTTTACCGCGTGCGGGCTTTCTCCCGCCGTTTGCCGTGCAGGAGCGCGCGAAGCGGAAATCCGCGTGCGGCTTTTGGAAGACGAAGATTTCGGCGAAATCAGGAAAATTTTGCGACTCCTAACGGAAAAATGGAACTTCCCGATGCCTCTTGCCGAGCGCATCAAGCTGCATATCGACGTAGCCGAGGCCATCGCTAAATCCGACGCCGAAACAGGCGCCGCGCGTTTGTGGAAAGGCGAAACGGGAGAAAACACAGCCGCGTGGCTTGATGAGTGGCGCGGAGGAGCCGAGGGTTTTCCGCCCCTGTCCGGCGATGATTATCTCGCTTTGTTCGGTTCTCTGGCGCGAACGGTTATTTTGCGCTCCACGCGAACGACGCATCCCCGCCTGAGCATCCTCGGCCCTCTCGAAGCGCGGCTGTGCGACGCCGATCTCGTTATTCTCGGCGGTATGAACGAAGGCGTGTGGCCGCCCGATGTCGGTTTCGATCCGTGGATGTCTCGCCCGATGCGCAGAAAATTCAAAATGACCTCGCCGGAATACCGCATCGGCCTTTCGGCGCACGATTTTTCGCATCTGGCGTGCGCCAAAGAAGTCATGCTGACGCGTTCGGCGCGGGACGACGGAACGCCAACCGTCGCATCGCGGTTTTTGCTGCAGCTCGACGCGGTGCTGCGCGCGGCGGGATTATCCGACGACAACCGCGACGCCTTGGCTTCCGCCAAGCCGTGGCGCGAATGGGCGCGCGCGCTCGACGCTCCGGAGGAGATCAAGCCCTGCCCGCGACCGAGGCCGCGCCCGCCCGTGGCCCTGCGCCCGAAATCTCTTTCAGTCACGGAGATCTCGACGTGGCTGCGCAATCCTTACGGCATCTACGCGAAACATATTTTAAAATTGAAAAAGCTCGATGAACTAGACGCCGAATTGGACGCCGCCGACCGCGGCACGATGATCCACGAAGCGTTGGAGAAATTCATTCGCGCTTTTCCCGAAACGTTGCCCCCGGACGCCAAGGCGCGGCTTTTGGCCATAGGGCGCGAAATTTTCGCGCACGACAAAGGCAATCCGCGCGTCCGCGCTTTCTGGGAAGCGCGTTTTGCCGATATCGCCGCGTGGTTCGTGGATCAAGATCGCGCGCGCCGCAAGAACGGCGTTTCTTCGGTTGCGGCGGAAACGAAGGGCTGTTGCCAAATCGACGCGTTGACGCTCACGGGCCGCGCGGACCGCATCGAGAGGCTGAAAGACGGGACTTTGCGAATTATCGATTACAAAACGGGCGCGGTTCCGGCATCGGGCGAAGTCCGCTCCGGCATCGAGCCTCAGTTACAATTACTGGCGTTGATCGCGGCTTCGGGCGGATTTAAGGACATCGCGGCGGCAACGACTTGCACGTGCGAATACTGGGCGCTGAAGGGAGGCGAGGCGGGTTGCAAAAGCGTCGCGTTCGACAAAGGCCTTCCCGATTTGATCGCGCGCGCCGAGGTCGGACTGAAAAACCTGATCTCGGAATTCGCCAAATCTTCCACGCCTTATGAAGTCGCGCCCACGCCGCATTTGCAGCCGCGCTTCAACGACTACGCGCATCTGTCGCGCCAGGCCGAATGGATCAGAACGGGAGAAGAGTCATGATTTTCCCCGTTCTCCGGCAAACGTTGGCGCACGATACCGATACCAGCCAACGCGCCGCATCCAACCCCGAAATTTCGGCATGGGTCAACGCGTCGGCGGGTTCTGGAAAAACCAAAGTCCTGACCGATCGCGTGACCCGCTTGCTTCTGGCGGGATCGCGGCCGGAAAAGATTTTATGCCTGACCTACACCCGCGCGGGCGCGGCGGAAATGGCCAACCGCATAACGGAGCGGCTTAAAAAATGGGCGGTTTGCGACGACGACGCGCTGCGCCTCGATCTCGATAAACTTCAAGACGAAGCCCCAACTTCGCATCAACTCGTCGAAGCGCGGCGCTTGTTCGCACGCGTCTTGTCATGCCCGGGAGGGTTGCGCATCCGCACGATTCATTCCTTCTGCCAGGAAATTCTGTCGCGCTTTCCGATCGAAGCGGGATTGCCGCCATATTTTGCCCTGATCGAGGAACAGGAACTCGACGTTCTCGCCAACGAAACGCTCGACGATTTGCTGCGCGAGGCTAACAAACACCCGCACGGCAAATTGGCCCGCGCCTTGAACGTTCTCGTCGCCGCGCAAGGCGAAGCCGGATTCGCCGCGATGCTTCAGGAAATTTTACGCGCGCGCGGAAGGCTTGAGAAAACCGGCGCTTTGGAAAAACTCGCCGCCAAAACGCGCGGCTTTTTGGGACTGGGGCCGGACGATAGAGCCGAAAAATTCCGCCGAGAAACGATAAGCCGCGCGCCCGAGGCCGATTTGCGGCAAATGGCAAAATGGCTTGCGGATGGAAGCTCCAGATACAGCGTACGTGGCGAAGCAATTGCTTTATTCCTTCGGCTTTCTTTACCGGAACGCATGGCAAAATTCGACGACTATCTTGGGTTTTTTCTAACGGAAAAAGGCGAACCCTTCGCTCCCTCCTTCGTTGCGAGCAAAAAAATCCGCGAAGTCCACCCCGACATCGACGAAATATGCGCGCACGAAGCCCTGCGGCTCCGTTCCGCTCTCGAGCGCATCGAAGCGGCCGAAATCACCGAAACGACGGAAAGCGTTTTGTCTTTCGGCCTCGCGTTCGCCAAGCGCCTTTCGGAACGCAAGGCCGCGCGCGCCGTTTTGGATTACAACGACCTAATCCTGCGCACGGAAACCCTCTTGCGAAAAAGCGGCATTGCGCCGTGGATTCTCTATAAGCTCGACAACGGCCTCGACCATATCCTCCTCGATGAAGCGCAGGACACGAGCGACGCGCAATGGAACATCGTGCAATCTCTGACGGAGGAATTTTACGCCGGAGCGGGAGCGCAAGGGAATAAAAACCGCACGCTGTTCGTCGTCGGCGACGAAAAGCAGTCGATCTTCAGCTTTCAAAACGCCGATCCCGAAGCGTTTCTTTCGCTGCGCGCCATTTTCGCGTGCCGTCTGAAAGACGCCGACAAACGGCTTGAAACGATCCCTCTGCGCAAATCGTTCCGTTCCGCGCCCGCCGTTTTGAAGGCCGTCGATGAAATTTTCAAAAACGACTCCGCGCGGCAAGGCGTGTCGCCGGATCCCATCGAGCATTTTTCCGCGCCGAGCGGCGACGGCAGCGAGAAAATCGGACGCATCGAAGTTTGGCCGCTTCTGGAACAGGATCGCGAAAAACAGGGAGGCGGCGGCGCATGGATCATGCCCACGACATGCGAAGACGAGCGCGATCCTCAGGCGGAACTCGCGAAGCAAATTGCGTCGAAAATTAAAGGCTGGCTGGCGCGCCGTGAAATTCTGCCGGGCGAAAAAAGGCCCGTCGCGGCAGGCGATATCATGATCTTGCTGCGCAGGCGCGGACGCTTCGCCGACCTTATGGTGCGCGCCTTGAAGGCTCAAAAAGTTCCGGTCACGGGCGTCGACCGCATGCGCCTCGTCGATCAGCTTTCGGTCATGGACTTGCTCGCGATGCTGCGTTTCGTTTTGTTGCCAGAGGACGATTTAAATCTCGCCTCGCTTTTGCGCAGCCCTCTTTTGGGAGTGAGCGAAGAGCACCTGATGACGCTCGCCGTTGGCCGCGAAGGCTCTTTGTGGAACAGCCTCAAAGCCGCGCCCGAATTCAAAATCGAATGCGATTATCTCTCTGCCAAACTGAACGAGGCGGATTTTTCGACGCCTTTCGTCTTTTTATCGCGCGTCTTGAACGCCCCCTGTCCCGCGAACGCCGACAGCGCGCGCAAGGCTTTGTGGGCTCGCCTCGGCTTCGAATCCCTCGACCCCATCGAAGAGCTTCTGAACAAAGCACAAAGTTTCGGGCAAAGCCATTCGCCGTCTTTGCAGAATTTCCTGCATTGGCTGACGCGGTCGGAACTGGAGATCAAGCGCGAACTCGACGCCGGAAACCAAGAACAAGGAGGGGGACAGGTGCGCATCATGACGGTGCACGCGTCCAAAGGCCTTGAAGCGCCGATCGTCTTTTTGCCGGATACGACGTCGGCGCCGCGCGCGACGGATAAATTCCAGTGGGGCGAAAACGACACGCCGCTGTTTCTGGCGCATGAGCCGAAATTCGGCGCGGCGCATCGCGCGTGGGAAACGGCGCGGGAAAAACAGATGCAGGAATACCGTCGCTTGTTCTACGTCGCGCTGACGCGGGCGTCGAGGCGGCTTTATATCTGCGGCTGGCAAAACGGCAAAAACGAAGGCGATATCGGCAAGACGTGGTACGGGCTCGCCTCAACGGCATTGCGTCCTTTGCATCAAGAACATCTCCTTGAAAGCGCCGGGGTCCCGGCGCCGGAAATCGCGTTTGCCGACGCGGCCATCTTTCCCGCGCCTTTGCCGCAAACAAAGCCGGACGCAGCGAAAGAAACGCCCCTGCCCGCATGGATTTTCAAACGCGCGAAGGAACCGCCTGTCGCCGTTTCCTCGGCACCTTCCTCCGAAACGGACGCGTCCTCCTCAACGCCCGACGCCGCCTTCGCGCGCGGACGCATCATTCATCGCCTATTGCAAAGCCTGCCCGAACTCCCGCCCGATAAACGCGCCGGGGCCGTGACCCGTTTTCTTGACCGTCCGCAGCATGGACTGACGCAAAGCCAGCGCGACGAAATCGCGAACGAAGTTTGCCGCTTGCTGAGCGACGAAAGGTTCGCCGCTTTGTTCGCCGAAAACAGCCTCGCCGAAGTTCCCCTGACGGGCAGCCTCGGCGGAATCAATGTTCTCCGTCAAGTCGACAGGTTGTGCGTGCGCGGCGACGAGGTCTGGATCGTCGATTACAAAACCAACCGCCCTCCGCCTGACCGCGAAGAGGACATACCCGCCCCCTATCGCCGGCAATTGGAGGATTACCGCGCCTTGCTGCGCGGCGTTTACGCGGACAAAAAAGTGCGGTGTTTTCTGTTGTGGACTTACGCGCCCGCGCTCATGGAAGTGACTTTTTAGAAAAACGCCTTTAAATCGTCAATCTTTCCGCCAAAAATTCTTTCGTGCGGCTATCGGCGAGTTTAGCGGCTTCCTCGTTATAATTCTGGCTGTCCTTAAGGGCGAAATCGTGGCCGGCGTTTTCGTATATGTGCGCGGTTATAAACGGGCTTCGCGCGGCGCTGCGTAGAATCTTGTCGAACTTATCGGCCGGCGTAAGCGGATCGAGCGCGCCCAAATGCAGAAGCAAAGGCGTTCTGATATCGTGGATTTCATCGAGATATTTTTCCAGCTTCGTCGCGCCATATCCGACCGAAGCGTCGACATCGCTGCGCGCGGATAAAAGATAGGCCAGCCGTCCGCCCAAACCGTAGCCGACTGCGCCGACTTTGCCGTTGCATTCGTCCATCTTGCGGATATGGCCGAGCAGCGAGATCAAATCACGCACGGCCGCTTCGACATCGAACCCCTTGAGCAATTCGGAAGCGCGCTTCATTTCCTGCGGCGTCCGGTCGGTCAATTGCACGTTCGGCTGCTGCCGCCAGAACAAATCCGGACAGAAGGCGATAGCTCCTTGCGCGGCAAAATCATCGCAAAGCTTGCGCATCGCAGCGTTGACTCCGAAAATTTCCTGAATGACGATCAGCCCATGTCCGCGTCTCACGGTTGGCATCGCCAGATAAGCGTTGAATTCCGAACCTTCGAGCGAAGCGATCTTGATATCGGGCATAAGGGACATCTCGAGTGAGGGGTTAAGCTTCAGAGAAGTCTATATTTCTTAGCCTAAAATATTATTAATTTGGATTTTTTTCTCAAAAATGTTAACCTTTGGTTAACCTTTATTTAAATTTCATCCCTCAAGCCTTGGCCTATCCCATGAAAGTCACCGTTAACGTCGAATGTTCCCCCGAAGAAGCGCGCGCTTTTCTGGGGCTACCGGATGTCGCGCCGATGCAAAAAGCTCTTATGGCCGAGATGGAAGAACGGCTGCGCACCAACATTCAGGCGATGACTCCGGACGCGATGTTCAAGACATGGCTGCCCGCCAGCCTGCAAAATGTCGAGCAGGCACAGAAAGTCTTTTGGTCGCAGATTCAGCAGACGATGAACGGCCTCGCCTCCACGACGACCAACGCCATGATGTCTTTTGCCGACCGCGCCGATAAGAGATAGCGCTTGTCCACGATTTTCGCTGAAACCGACCGACTCATCATACGTGCGCTGGAAAAAAGCGAATTGCCGCGTCTCGTCGAATTGCTCGACATGTGGGATGTCGTGCGCTGGTTAACCGTTATCGACTATCCCTACACGATGCGGCATGCCGAGGAGTTCTACGCCGACATGGAGCTTGCGATGGCTTGTGGCGAACCTCAATTTTACGGAGCGGCTCTTAAAACGAGCAATCTTCTGATCGGCGGCGTCGGGTTGCACCCGCCGCGCGCGGGCAACGCCTCCGAAGGCGAAATAGAAATCGGCTATTGGCTGGGAAGGCCCTATTGGGGGCGCGGGTTCATGTCCGAGGCCGCGCGCGCGGTTATTTCCCTTGGATTCGCCCGAAAAACGACGCGCCTTATCGTGGCCACAACCGCACTCGATAACGTGGCTTCGCAGAATGTTTTACTGACTATCGGCATGCAAAACGCGGGTTTAGGCCTTCGTGATTATTCCGCTTTGCGCGGCGACGATCGGATTGTAAAATGGCAAATGACCCGCGAAGAATGGGAAGCTCGTTCTTCTTCGTGATTTTTAACTTAAGCTTTTGTAGGCTGTTCTTATGACGGACTCCGCTCCCCTTCCCTCGTGCTACGCAGACACAACTCTTTTGCCGCTGAGCAAATCCAGGCCCATGATTCTGGTCGCCGCCGTTGTCTTGATCGACAACGAAGGCCGCGTCCTTCTTGCGCAACGCCCTAAGGAAAAACCGATGGGCGGCCTATGGGAATTTCCCGGCGGGAAAGTCCATGACAAAGAGCTTCCCGAAGAAGCTTTGGTGCGCGAACTGCGCGAAGAACTAGGCATAAAAACCGCGTCCGGTTGCCTATTTCCCCTGACTTTCGCTTCGTATCCCTATACGGAATTTCATCTGCTTATGCCGATTTACGCTTGCCACGCGTGGCAAGGAACGCCGCGTCCCCGCGAGGGGCAGAATCTTGCATGGGTGAAAAAAGACGACGTGCATAATTACGCGCTTTTGCCTGCGGATAAGCGGGTTCTTCCCGTTTTGTTTGGACTAATTTAGTTTCAAGCACCCGAGCAAATTCTCGCGGTCTTCGACCCAGCGCAGGATCGACAGTTTGCCGTTAAGATCCTCGACGATCGCGGTGCAGGATTCGACCCAATCGCCGGCATTCGTATAAAGAACATCCCCAATTTTCCGCATTTCGGCGCGGTGAATGTGGCCGCAAAGAACGGCGTCGACCTGCCGGTGTTTGGCGCGCTCGGCGATGAAGGTTTCGAAAGCGCTGATGTGTTCAACCGCGTTTTTGACTTTGTTTTTTAGGTATGCCGACAAAGACCAATAGGGAAATCCCAAAACCCTTCGCACTCCGTTGAAAACACGGTTGACGTACAGGGCGACATCGTAGGCGAAATCCCCTAGATGCGCGAGCCATTTGGCGCATCCCATGACCGCGTCGAATTGGTCGCCGTGCAAAATCAAAATGCGCTTGCCGTCCGCCGTTTCGTGCACGATCTCGTCCGCGACGTAAACGCCGCCAAAATGCAGGCCGCAATAGGGGCGCGCTCCTTCGTCGTGATTACCGGGAAGATAGCAAACTTTGGCCCCGTGGCGCGCGCGGCGCATGATTTTCTGCACGACGTCGTTATGCTCCTGCGGCCAGTACCAGCGGCGGCGCAAATGCCATCCGTCGACGATGTCGCCGACCAGATAGAGATAATCGGATTCCGTATGGCGCAGAAAATCGAGAAGCGGACCCGCTTGGCATCCGCGCGTGCCCAAATGGACGTCGGAAATCCATATCGAACGGAAACGCAATACGGGAAGGCCCTTGTCTTTCAAATCGGGCAAATCGTCTAAGGAAAGAACGGTCATCCTTCTTCCATGTGCAAGAGGGCGGCGTTACTGAGCGCGAGCGCCACCACGGGAATCGCCCATGCCGCGAGAGCCACGGGCAAAGTCTGGTTCGCGCCCAAAGCGCCTACGACGTTATTGAGCGTATAAACGAAGCTGCCGAGCAAAACGCCCGCGAGGATCATCGCCGTCACCCCTCCGCGCCGATTCATGCGCAAGGCGAACGCGGCTGCGAAAAAAACCATCGAGCACAAAGACAAAGGTTGCGATAAAATGCTTTGAAACGCCAGTTCGTGGCGCGTCTGCGGCAGCCCGATCGTCTTGAGGGCGCGGATAAAGCGCGGCAGTTCCCAGAAGGAGATCGTGTTGGGCGCGGCCATGCTTTCCTGAATCTTGCCCAAGGTCAGCGTCGTCGGCAGTTGCCAATTGTCGGCGTGCTGCGCCGGGCTTTTATCCATATTGATCCACGCATCCCGAAGGTCCCATATGCCGTCCTGCAAAACCGCCTGAGGGGCGTCGACGCGCCCCAGATAATTTCCGCTCCCGTCGTAGATAAAAACGATTACCGGGGACAATGTCAACGGCTCCATCTCGACGTGGTCGGCGTGAAGCAGATAATGCTTGGCGTCGTCATGCTGGCGCAGCCAAAGCCCCGCGCCCGTCAATTCGAGGGTTGGCACGCGTTCGAGATACCGCATTTCGAGATCTTTGTATTTTGCGTTCATGCCCGCGCCGATGGGATTGATGATGGCGATATTCAAAATCGCGAACCCCAACGTGATCAGCAAGGCCGGACGCACGAACTGCCACGCCGAAACGCCGATCGATCTGGCGACGATCAATTCCTGACTGCGCGTCAGCCGCCAAAAAGTGAACAGCCCCGAAAACAAAACGACGAAAGCGAGAATATGCTCGATCGTTTCCGGCAGCTTATAGACGCCCATTTTCAAGATAAGATCGAATCCGACATCTTGATGCCCGCTGGCGCGCCGCATAAGCTCCGCAATCTCGAACAAAAAGACGATGCCGGACAAGGCTCCCAGAAACACGAGAAACCACAGAAGATATTGCCGTCCGAAATAGCGCTGCAAGACCCAACGTTCCGTCATGGCACAGCCCCCCTCATCCGGCGGGGCAGAAGCTGCGGCGGCGGGGAATCGACGATCATGAACGCCGCGCCGAGAAGCGAAGGCAGCAAAGCTACGGCATAAAGAACGAAGGACAAGCGGCTATCGCGCGCGATAAAACCGCTCAGCGTCATAAAAGCCGCCTGCGTGACGATAATCGCCAGGGCGCCGATCAGGATGCGCCCCGCCATGCCGCGCCGGTTAAACGCGCCCACGAGAATCACGGCCAGCGCGATAAAAGCGTAAGAAACGGGCAGAAGCGGCGTCGCAAGGCGCGCGTGCAATTCTCCCTCGAAGCGCGACAAGGGCCCTTTCACGCGCACTATTTCCGGCGAGGGATTCACAAGTTCGGCCATCGTCAATTCGCGCGGATCGGGAAAACGGTCAACCGTCGCGTTGCGCAGGGAATCCAGATCGAGCACGTACTGATCGAAAACAAGCTCCGACAATTTTCCGGTCGTGTGGTCGAATTCCTGCCGCCTGCCATTGAAAATAATCATATGAGGCTGGCCTTCGGACTCGACGACTTGCCCGGTCGCCGCCATGGTCGTGATCGTTTTTTCCGGCTGCCGCACGTCATGAATCAAAATGCCCTGCAAAGAGCCGTTAGGCCCGCGCTTGTTGGCATAGAAGGTCAATCCTTCGGACAAATCGTTGAAGCTCCCCGGATGCGACAAAAAAACGGCGTAACTGTCGCGCATTTTGTATTGCAGCGATACCAGATTGCGATTGGCCGCGGGCGTGATCCACAGCGTCAGAATGGCGCACAAAACGGCGACGCCCGCTGCCAGAATGAGCGCCGGTTCGATCAGGCGCAAAGGGCTTATGCCGGCCGAGCGCATGACTATCAATTCGCTGTCCGTCGCCAGTTTGTTGTAAATAAAGACAACGGCGGTTCCAAGGCCGAGCGGCATAATAAGAGGCAAAAACGTCAGCGCGGAAAGCCCCAAGAGCTCGAAGAAAATGAGCATCGTGGCGGAATTTTCGATGACCAGAGACAAAAGGCGAAAGGACTGGGTAAACAAAACCACAAAAGTCACGGCGCCCGTGGCGAAGGCGAAGGCCGTAGCCAGCTGGCGCAAAAGATAAATCGTGAGAATTCGGTTCATATGGTAAAATGGTACAAGGGCTGGACAAATCCTCTAGCCCGTCTAAGCTGAAAAAGCAATTAAACCTAGGGAATCGAGCAGGTTAAAAAAGGGTAAATTCCTTACAAGGCTCCTATGATTCTGCAAAACAAAGGAAAATAGATCATGCTTAAAATCGCTTTCGCAACGAACGCCCTTCCGAGCCAAAACGCGCTCATTCTGACTATAGCATCCAAAGGAAAACTCGGCGAGCAGGGAATAAAGCTCGACAGGAAGCTGGGCGGCGCGATTACGCGCGCGATGAAGGACGCTTCCTTTACGGGAGCCAAAGAACAAACGTTGACGCTTCTCTCGCTCCCCAAAACGCGCCTGACGCGATTGGTTCTGATCGGAATCGGGGATCCCGCCGAGGCGGACGCCAATCTTTTTGTCCATGCAGGCGCTGCGGCAATAACGGCCTTAACGGGCAAAGACACATCTGCAGTTTTGCTGATCGACCAATTTAAGAATTCGGGTTTGACGGAACCCGAAGCCGCGGCGCAAGCGGCCATGGGAGCCTGTTTGCGCTCCTATCGTTTCGACAAATACCGCACGCGGCAAAAACCCGATCAGAAACAGGCGCTCAAATCCCTGACGGTTGCCTGCGCGAATCCGGCGGCCGCGAAGGCGCTTTACGCGCCGCTTGATAAAGTCGCGGACGGCATTTATCTCGCGCGCGATCTTGTGAGCGAACCCGGTAATGTTCTTTATCCCGAAACGCTGGCGCAGCACGCCTTCGCTTTAACCGAGCTTGGCGTCGAGGTCGATATCCTCGACGAAGTGCAGATGAAAAAACTCGGCATGGGCGCATTGCTCGGCTCGGCGCAGGGCAGCGTCAATCCGCCGAGGCTTGTGACGCTGCAATGGCTCGGCGACAAAGAATCCAAAAACAAATCGCCGGTATGCTTTGTCGGCAAGGGAGTGACGTTCGACTCCGGCGGCATTTCGCTGAAAGACCCCGCCGGAATGGAAGACATGAAGTACGATATGGCGGGCGCGGCGGTCGTCATCGGCGTCTTGAAAGCGCTGGCCGGACGCAAGGCGAAAGCGAACGTCGTCGGCGTGATAGGCCTTATCGAGAATATGCCTTCGGGTAACGCGCAAAGGCCCGGGGATATCGTGACGACGGCATCGAAGCAGACGGTCGAAATCATCACGACCGATGCCGAAGGACGCATGGTTTTGGCCGACGCCCTGTGGTACGCGCAGGAAAATTTCAAGCCGCGCTGTGTGATCGATCTGGCGACATTGACGGGCGCGATTTCCATCGCGCTGGGGCAAGAATATGCGGGCCTGTTTAGCAACGACGACACGCTGTCTGACCAACTTATAAAATCGGGCAAAAGCGTCGAGGAAAACCTGTGGCGTTTTCCGATGAACGACGCTTACGACAAATTGCTCGACAGCCCCATTGCCGACATGAAAAACTCGGGAGGCCGCGACGCGGGCAGCATCACGGGAGCCCAATTCTTGCAGCGCTTCGTGAAGAAAGGCTTGCCGTGGGCGCACCTCGATATCGCAGGGGTGTCCTGGCAGGGAAAAGGCAAATCTACGCCCTCCAAGGGTCCGACGGCGTTCGGCGTGCGTTTGCTGGACAGGTTTGTCTCAGATAATTTCGAAGAAAAATGACCGAGATACGTTTTTATCATCTAACGCGCAAAACGCTGGAACAAGCGTTGCCGGAATTGCTCGAAAAAACGCTCGAGCGCGGGCTTAAAGCCGTCGTCATGACGGGATCGGCCGAACGCGCCGAGGCGTTGACACAATTTCTGTGGACGTACCACCCCAACCGTTTTCTGCCGCACGGCAACGTCAAGGACGGTAACGCCGAGATGCAGCCGGTGTGGATAACGGCGGAAGACGAGCGCCCGAATAACGCCGATTATTTGTTCCTGTCCGATGGCGCGGTAAGCGCACGCTCGGGCGACTACGTTCGCGTGTGCGATATCTTCGACGGCAACGATCCCGATGCCGTCGCCGCGGCGCGCCTGCGCTGGGCGGCACAAAGGAAAGACGGTCATCAGCTTTCCTACTGGCAACAGACCGACAAAGGCTGGACCGACGCCACGCCGAAAGAATAATCGTTCCCTTTTTCGTTTTTCAAAAAAATGCCCGACACCTCTCAAACTATCCTCGAACGTTTTCGCACCGCCTACGGCAAGGACATCGACCTGACCCTACGTCCCGCGTACCGCGAGCTTCTGGAAAAACTCGGTAATCCTCAGGACAAATTGCCTCCCGTCTTTCACGTCGCGGGCACGAACGGCAAAGGATCGACATGCGCTTTTCTGCGCTCGATGCTGGAAGCGGCGGGATATTCGGTTCACGTCTATACGTCGCCGCACCTCGTCGAATTTTATGAGCGCATTCGCGTCGCGGGAAAGCTGATCGGCGAAAAAGAACTGGCGTCCCTTCTGGCCGAAAACGAAAAAGCGGCGATTCCCGGAAGCATCAGTTATTTCGAAGCCTCGACCGCCGCCGCGTTCGCGGCTTTCGCCAAACATCCCGCCGATTTCACGATTTTGGAAACGGGGCTAGGCGGCAGGCTCGACGCGACCAATGTCGTCCCAAAACCGCTGGCGACGATCATCACGCGCCTGTCGTTCGACCACCGCGAATATCTGGGCGACACGATCGACAAAATCGCTAGGGAGAAGGCAGGCATTCTACGCGCGGGCGTGCCGTGCTTTTCCGCACCGCAGCCCGACGCCTTGGCCCTGCAAACCTTGCGCGAAAGCGCGGCGGTTCTTCATGCGCCTCTCTCCGTGGGCGGCATGGAGTGGGAGGTCGAGGAACACAACGCGGGTTTCCACTTCACCGATGCGGCGCATGCTTACAATTTACCGCGCCCCGCTCTTTTGGGACAGCACCAATACCAAAACGCCGGATTGGCGATTGCGGCCTTGGCCGTTTTGCCCGCCCCCCTGCCCGAAGCAGCGCTCAAGCAAGGCTTGCGCGATGTCGAATGGCCCGCGCGGCTGCAACGCATAACCAAAGGGCGCCTGGCCGATCTTGCGCCAGCGGGTGCCGAAATCTGGCTCGACGGCGGGCACAACGATTCGGCGGGCGAAGTTCTTGCCGCGCAGATTGAGCGCTGGCGCGAAGAGGACGGAAAAACGCCGAAGCCTTTGTTTATCGTCATGGGGATGTTGACGACCAAGCGTCCGGCGGAATTTTTATCCCCGTTCGCCCAAAACATCGCGCAGGTGCGCACCGTCCCCGTTCCTTTCGAGCCTTTGGGATTCACGGCGCAGGATTTGGCGCTCGAGGCGCAAAAAATCGGCCTGACTTTCGCAAAAGCTTCGGAAAGCGTGGCGGAAGCCCTATCAGATTGGGCAAAACAAAAATTCCCTACGCCACCGCGGATTTTGATTTGCGGTTCTCTCTATCTGGCAGGAGCCGTATTAAGGGAACAGAAGCGTTTTTTCCGCGTAGCATAAAAACGCGGTTATCCATTTTGATCTGCTCCTCCCCGCGACGAACGACAAGATTTTTCTTGTCAAGCGCCAAGAGCAGGTTATCGCGCGCTTTAACGACATGCCGATACGATTTATTCAATCCACATTTATGTAAATGAACGGCTATTTCTGCGAGATGGTAAGCGATTTCTTCTTCAAGGCTTACGCTGCGAATCGTTTCCATAACCGATCTCCCAAAAACGCTCGTGCCGCATGCCCTTTTCTTCTCAAGCATGCAAGCAAATAATGAGGGGGCTTCTCTTTTGGGGCCTTATCGAACGCATTATACGCAAAAATAGCAACTTTACATACATTTATATTATTTTTACTTCGAAAACATCGTCGGTTATGCCGTCCCCAGCATGAAATAACCGGATGATATATAAGAAGGTTTTTCTTTCCGAGAATAAAACAAGTATGCAAAAAGTTTAGCCCTTCTTTTCTTGCGCTAAAACAAAAGTGTTTATGCGCGATAATAAAATTCATATAAGGGAATGAGAAGTGATGAATTCCGTTAATAAAGGGAGTTCTCATGTCCGTTCCCAAAATCTCCTTTTCAACGACAGGCATTCCTCGCGACAAAGTGACGCCCCTTTGGTCCGATGTCCTCAACCAAGTCAAGGTCGGGGGGCAGGCTGTTCTGGAAGATGAAAAAGATTTTTTTGCAACTGTTGAAAGCTGCATTTTCGGCACGACCGTTATGAATTTTTGGATCATAAACAAATTTCAATATAACAGAACGCAACGCGATTGCGCGCGAAACCCCAACACGGATTACAGCCTTTTCTATGTCCGAAGCGGCACTGCGGAAATCAGCCAAAACAACAGGGTCGCTAAAATTCGCGCGGGAGACTGCCTTTTCATCAATATGGCGGAGCCCTACCTTCTGACCAACACATCGTTTCTCCATCTAACGACCCTTCATATCGCCTCCGACCTTATCAAAAGCCTTCTTCCGTCGCCCCGGAACATGACGGCAATCGTCCTTCCGAAGCAATCGGTCTGGGTCGCGGCGTTAGCGGCAACCCTGCACGCGTTTACGCCCCAAATTATCGAGCAGCCCTTCTATATGCAAAGGGACCTTTTCGGGCATATTTGCTCCTTGCTTTCGCTCACCGCCGATCCAAAAAAATTGGGCATTAAAGACAGCAAGATTTCCATGTTGAATCGTTTTCGCCAATCTCTTTACGATCATTTCTATAGGGCGGGGCTTTGCCCCAAAAACGTCGCGGAGGAACACAAGATTTCGACGCGAACCCTTCACTCCGTCTTCGCCAGCGCGAAAAGCAGTTTTGGACGGGAACTTTTAGCCATACGCATGGATCGAGCCTCCCATATTCTCAGGGACCCGCGATTCAACAATAAAACCATCGCCGAAATCGGGTATCTGGTCGGGTTTCTCCGTCCAAGCCATTTCACGACGCGTTTCAGCAAAACCTTCGGCATGACTCCAACGGCCTACCGCACGCTTCAACAGGCCGATTTTGAAAGAAACTTCGTAAAAAGATGACAAGCGCATCGTCATTTTGCAGCCCCCCTTCGCAAACCCTCGTTTGGAGAGCATTATGAAACAATCTCGGGCTACCTTATCGACGGCGCACGTTCCACCCGACAAAGCCGTTTCTTTTTGGAACGATCTTTTGCTTACGATTAAAGTCGGCGGGGAAGTTTTTCCCAAGCATAGGGACGAATTTTTCGCATCCGTCGATCATTATCCGCTCACAAACATTCCCCTTTTTTTCTGCCAGATCACTCCGACGCAATACAAAAGGACTCGGCGGGACTGCGAAAAGAAAAGCGCCGATTATTATGGCCTCATGCATATCAAGGAAGGCGGCGGAGAGATTTATCAGAACGGAAGGACTGTTATCGCTCATCCCGGAGAGTGCGTTCTCCTGAATTATAAAAAGCCCTATTTTTCCCGCAATTCCAAGACTCTCCGTTTCAGTGAACTTCATATTCCGCCTGAAGTAGTCAGTACATGGGTTCCCAAACCGGACGATATCACTGCAATCCCTCTTTCAAAGCGATCGGATTGGGGCAAAGCTTTGGCAGTGACAATAAACGCGCTTTCCTCGGAGTCCCTCAACCAACCCTCTGTCACGCATAGCGTCTTGCTTAAACATATTGGTTGCCTGTTATCGCTCGCCGCGGCCCAAGAAAAACACCTTCAAAGCAATCCTGACGCGTCGTTGCTTCAACGTTTTCGCCGCCTGCTTTGCGACCGTTTTGACGAACCGAATTTTTCCTCTTCTAGTTTGGCGAAGGAGTGCGGGGTTTCAATCCAAATGCTTTATTCCGTCTTTGCAAACGTCAAGAGCAGTTTTGGGCAAGAGCTTTTGTCCCTCCGGATGGAAAACGCCCGCGCCCTTCTGGACGATCCGCGATTTGATCGCTTGTCCATTTCCGAGATTGGCTCGTTGGTCGGTTTTCCAGACACTTGTCATTTTATGGCTTGTTTTAACAAGGCGCATCGCGTGTCTCCTTCCGCCTATCGCGCTATTCGCCGGTCGTAGTTCCTGATTTATAACCCAATTTAAACAGCGCGCTTTTCCCATGACAACCGAACGGAACTCTGTTTAGTATCCCTGCCGTTAACCCGGGGTGTCCTCTTTTTTGAGCGAGGGCTGAGATCATACCCGTTGAACCTGATCTGGGTCATGCCAGCGAAGGGAGAGGCGATGAGCATCGTTATGCCCGTGCGGGATCGCGCCCGCGAGGGGCGTTACTGCGACGGAGTTGCGTCGTTCGGCCGGAGTTTTTTCGACTCTCCGCAACCGGCGGGGCGCAAAATCACGGCGGGATTCACCTATCTGCAGCGCATCGGCAAGTCGGCCAGCTACGACGTCTGGTTTCCGGAAGTCCTGCGGCGCGAGATTGACGCGCGTCAGGCAAAGGGGCTTCCTATCGGGCCGGAACAATTCGGCGCGGAATGGGCCGCCGTACGCCAGTTCGAGCTTTTGCAGGAATCCGGAAATTATAAAATCTACGATCTCGATCCCGAAAAATTGGAGCGGGCGATCGTCGATCTTAACCGCAGCATGCGCGCGGGCGGCTATCGTGTGACGGTGGTTTCCTTGGGGCGCTACGAGGAAACGAGCCAAGGCGACGAGCTTGAAATCCTCGATCAGCGTTTGCAGGAAGGCATCGCGCAGATGATCCATATGCTTTATCTGGAAGAGGCCAGCGATCAGGCCAACGCCGCGAACGACGCCCGCCTTACGTCGAGCCGGTGGGACTATCTTCATGATTTGCCGCATATTGGCGTGGTGCTGGGCGCGGGAGACGTTTTCCGGCGCTACGGCGACGATAACGAAAATCGCGACGCGGCCGCGCAAAACAAAAAGAGCGGCAAAAAAGGCGGTTCCGGCGCGTTATCGCCTGCGGCGCGACGCCACAGAATGGCGCGGAAATTTTTCGAGATCGTAAGCTGCTTGCCGCAAAACCATATCGTGCACGATACCGCCGTCGGGCTGCAACTGCCCGAGCTGAACGGCGAGAACGAATGGATTTACATTCCGGATTCCGAAGAAACTTTCGGCGCGTTCAACCGCCTGATGACCAATCTCTTCAGCCAATTCGACGGGATTTCCCTGTCGCATCTGCAAGGCTGCGGGGACGGACACGACGAAAAAAAATCGTCTTTTGCGCATATGCGCGGGTACGGGGATCGTTTGAACGAAAGCAGCGACAGATTTTACCGCAACGCGGCGCTCGCGCTGAATTAAATTATTCCTTAATCGTGCTCGTCATCGCTTCGGCGGCTTCCTTAAGGCCAACAGCAAGGTCTTCGTTGTCGCGGAAGGTGTAAGCGCCGTAGCTGATTTTGATGTCGAGCTTGCATTCGCGAATCTCGGCCAAAGCCTGTTGCAAACTCACGGAAAGCGTTTCGGCCTTGCGCCACGCGGCGCTGTTGTCGCATCGCATGAGAAGAATACCGAATTCGTCACCCGCGAGGCGCCCCACGATATCCGAATTGCGCACGCCGCTCGTCAAGACCGAAGCGATTTCCCGCAAGACGGCGTTGGAGACGGAGCGCCCGTATTGCGCGGTCGTTTCGTCGATGCCGTCAAAATCGAAATAGAGAATGCTCGACATGCCGCCATAGCGTTCGTCAAAAGCCAGCATGCGGGCGACTTCACGGTTGAAATCAATGCGGTTGAGGATGGTGGGCTCGGCGTCGGTTTTTTGCTGTTCATATTGCCGGAGCCGTTCCAGAAGCTCCTGATTTTTGGCCTGGGCCGATGCCAATTCGCCGCGCAACGCGTTCCATACGCGGCGCTGATCGACCGTCAACGGCGCATCGGCCAATGGATCGACCGAAAAATCGAACGCGTTTGCCATAAAAAGAGCCTCTTTCTTGGAACCGGAAAAGATATATCATTTTAATGAAAAACAGGTTAAGAAAAAGGAGTCTTTCTTTAAACGGAGGCTTATAAAAATGGCTCTAATTGGCGCAAAAACGCATCGGAATCCCGTTGTCGGGGTCGTCATGGGAAGCCAGTCGGACTGGGAGACGATGCAGAACGCCACGAAGATTCTGGCCGATTTCGGCGTGCCCTACGAGGCCAAGATCATGTCGGCGCACCGCACGTTGCCAAGGCTTACGGCCTATGGAAGTTCGGCGATCGAACGCGGCCTCAAAGTGATTATCGCTGGCGCGGGCGGCGCGGCGGCCTTGCCCGGAATGCTTGCCGCGTTAACGACGTTGCCCGTTTTGGGCGTTCCCGTTGCGGGAAAATTTCTCGACGGCCTCGATAGTTTGCTGTCGATCGCGCAAATGCCCGCCGGAATTCCGGTAGGCACTCTCGCCGTCGGCAATTCGGGGGCGAAGAACGCCGCGCTTTTTGCCGTCTCAATTCTCGCGTTAAGCGACGCGGGATTGGCGGCAAAGCTTGTCGAATGGCGCGCGGCGCAAGCAGCTTCTGTGGCAGAGGAGCCAAACGAGAAATAGTAAACTTGACGGGAGCGGCGTGAAAATTTAATGTCGCCGCTTTTCGGCGTTGATTTATGCGAGATAAGACCTTTTCGGCGCGGTGGCAGAATGGCTATGCAGAGGACTGCAAATCCTTGTATGCCGGTTCGATTCCGGCCCGTGCCTCCAATCTAGCTTCCTGAAACATCCGAGAATGTCCAGAAAGCATTGGAAAATAAGGATTACTTGAAAAGCCTCGTCTGTTAAAATCCAACGAAATTCTACGGAATTCCCATCAACTATGGGAATGATCGTGGGTATCGGGGGATAACAGAATGGCTCTATCAGATGTAAAAATTCGTAACGCGAAACCTGCCGCCAAGACATACAGGCTCTTTGACGGAGGAAGCATGTATCTTGCCGTCAATCCATCGGGGAGCAAATGCTGGCGGCTAAAATACATCTTTCTTAAGAAAGAACGCGTTTATTCCATTGGTCAGTATCCGCTTATAAGCCTCGCGGATGCTCGTCAGAAGCGCGATGAGATCAAAAAGAGCCTCCTTGACGGCATCGACCCGCTCTTAACACGGCAAAACAATAGGCTGCGCGGGATTAAGGCTACTGAAACCAGCTTTGAAGCTATAGCGCGTCGCTGGCACGAAGTCCGGCGCGGAACTGAGGTTCACAAAATCCGTTGTCTGAGACGGCTTGAAATACACGTCTTTCCTAAACTTGGCTCCCGCCCTATTCAGGACATTACGACTATGGACATTGCCAACTGTTTAGAGGCCGTCGAAAGTCTCGGCGTCATTGATACAGCCCACCGCGTCAAACAACTTTTCCAACAAGTGTTTCGGTATGCCGTAAGGCGCGGGGTTATTGTCCATAATCCTGCCGCTGATTTGCGCGATATTCTGTCTTTCCCTAAAAAGAAGAATTATGCCAGCATTCATCCGTCCGAATTGCCGGAATTGATCCATGCAATAAATAACTATCGTTGCAACGGATTTACCATTCACGCAGTTAAACTGCTTGCTCTAACTTTTGTTCGAACGGGTGAACTTTTGGCGGCTCGTTGGGATGAAATTGATTGGGCCAGGTCTGAATGGCACATCCCCGCCGAACGAATGAAGATGAAACGCCCCCATGTTGTTCCATTGGCGCGTCAATCTCTGGCTCTTCTTGAAGAGATCAAAGCAAAGACAGGTAAGCTGCCTTTCATTTTCTACGCTGGATCGAACAAAACGAAATACATGAGCAACGGGTGTATTCTCTCTGCCTTAAAACGTATGGGATATAATGGGCGCATGACGGGGCACGGCTTTCGGTCGCTGGCCAGTACGATCTTAAACGAACAACGAAAATACCATCCAGACGTGATAGAAAAACAACTCGCGCACTCGGATAGAAATGAAATCCGCGCCGCTTACAATCGCGCTGATTATCTTATGGAACGCAAAGCGATGATGCAGGAATGGGCTGATTTTCTGGACAATGTAACGAACAACGGCAACAATGTTCTTGTGGGACATTTTGGGATTACCCAAACCCCTGTTACGCCTCCCGAAGAAAGGCAGAGCCTATGAGCAAACTTTACCAAGCCCTCAACTGGTTTACGCTTGATCAAGCGGCAGATCGTTTGTCTGTGACGCTGAGCGGTAAAGTTACCCGGAAGGAAGTATTGCAGTTTATTGTTGATGAAAAAATTGATCTTTATTGGTACGTAAATTTCAAATTCGGCGGAGTTACGCCTGAAGTCCTTAAAAAATTTGAGGATGAAGGAAAGTGGAAGCTCAAAGATATTAGCGACCTAAAAGGGGGCTTATATCGCATCGATCTTCGATTAAACCCGTTTATCAAAAGTCGCTTGATCTCTGAGTTGCTATCACAACCAAGAAACTCTTTTGAAAATGGGAGTTTTCTTACCGTTGAGGATGATTGTGGGTGCAAATGGCACGTTTTAGAGTTTAAGCAAACACAATGTTTCGATGGCGATCCTGAAGGTTATAATGAGATCAGTTTTCCTATCCTAAGAGAGCCAGAATACGAAGCGCTGGTTCTTAAAAAGAAAGACCTTGAAGAATTTGAAGATAGCCTTGTTCCTGAAATAATTCGGTCAAAATCATCGGAAACCAAAGAGCGAGAATCTTTATACAAAATTCTTATCGCGATGGCGCGGGATGCTTATGATTTTGATCCCGCCGCTAAAAGAAATACCTCGACGAAAAAAATTCTTGAATCGCTTGATAAGTATAGGATGTCTTTGGATGAAGGCACCGTGCGAAACTGGCTCAAACAGGCCTGTAAAACCGTTCTTTTTATCGACATTCAAGACAATTAAGAATTTCCCGAATTCATGTAAGGCCTTACCTGCTTACGCGGCGGGTTTTCAAATTATCTGAAATAGTCGCTCCTGTTTCTAACAACAGGAGGCAATGATGCCATACACAAGCGAAAGAATTCTTAGACTAGATGAAGTCCTGTCTCGTACAGGACTGTCTCGCAGCATGCTCTATGAAAAAATCAAAGACGGTCAATTCCCGAGACAAATTTTGCTCGGGAAACGCGCTGTTGGTTTTGCGGAATCTGCGGTGAACGATTGGATCAAGAAACTCACCAATGGCCTTCCAGACCCTTCCTCTGATGGAGGAACGGGCAAATGAGCAAGGACAGAAAAAATCCTAAACCCAAACATCTTCATCCGAAGATAGTTGGATCATTCAGTTTCTTAAAAAGGGTTCCCTGCGCCGCCGCGCGGAAGCGCGGCGCGCGGAGGGAACGGACAGTACGAGTAACTACTGTCCTAACAAGGCCAAATATTAGACACGTCATAAGGAGAATAATCATGGTGATGATTGATTGGATCACAGCAAAGATTCCCTTCAATTTTGAGGAACCAATAAACGGAGGAAAGGTAGTAAACATTGATTCTAATGGGGTATTAACTGCTACCAAAGACCGTTGGTTTCCGGTGGTTGGTTCTAACGAGTCAAAGGTTCAAGTTTTAACTTCTATAGATAAAACGCTTGGCATGAGTCTTCATGTGTCGGGTAATCCCTCTAAATTTCTTCAGGGTCATAATCTTTTCGGCTCCGGTGATTTGGTTGGCCTTTGTGGAGTTTTCTTTTGTGAACTTGCAGATCGTTTAAAACATAAAATTTCCGACTCGGAATATTATGATTGGACCCAAGGAAATTATTCTCTATCACGAGTGGATGTGAATGGGATGTTTTCTCGTGGTTCTCGTTCGGCTGTTCGTGAGTTGTGCGACAATATTGCGGCCCCCAAACTTGACTTGAGGCGTGTCGGTGGCGGGGTGAATGATTGTTGCACAGTTTATGTTAAGGAACGTTCTAGGCGCCGCAGAAATCCAGAAGCAAGGCGGCAAGCCCCACGCTGGGAGGGACGCATTTATGGCAAAGCAGATGAGTTGCGTTTAAAAAATATTCCTCGCAATGCGGATGAATGGGAAGCCCTGAAGGATAAATCTTGGGGTGGTAATTTACCTGAGGATTTGCTTTTTCGTGATGATCTTTGTACGTGGGCGGATGATAAGGTTCGGGTTGAAAGGCAACTTAACCGAAAGTTCTTAGACGAACACGACCTTAATCATGGATATAATTGGCGCATTCCAAATCAGCCGCCGGATTATCAGGCACGTATTCTTTTGGAGGATTTGTTATTAAAAATTCGATATTTTAACGGTTCGTCCATAGATGTTGATTTAGTGGCCACACTTCCCAAAAAACTTCTGGCTCCCTTACAATTATGGCGGGACGGAAACGACTTGCGGCAACTATTTCCTGACTCGACCTTTAAACGCTTCCGCCGTCTGTTTCTTGAGCTGCTTGATCTCGATATTCTTGAGCCAGTTAAAAATGAGGGAGGCCGATCTATTTCTGCATCCGAGCCGTGGTCTTTGGTTCCAGAGCCAATCCCTGCCTTTGCCCTCGGCACGTCTTTAGTCGCAAAGGTTGCCGTTTCGCCCATGACGGCGGCGGAGATGGCGGTTCTGCCGTATTTAAGAGGTATCGTCGTCGTCATTGGCTTGCTTTTCGGATATATGAAGTTCAAGGACTGGTTTTATGGCACGGACTTGCAATATTTTTCATACAAAGCGTTCGGGGATCAGGATTTCGTCGCGAAAAAATTCGATTTTATAGGCAAAATTTGGCTGACTCTGGAGCGTGAAAAGCTCTTGAATCAGACATTCTTCTGGATATCTCTCGAACGTAAAAAACTCGAAGTTCGGGAAAACTTGCTGCATAAAAAATACAAAGCTTCAAGATTTCTGGACGTCGCGAAAAACGCCACAAAACGCACCGTGACGCATATTCTCCCTATGAGAAGTCAATTCAATAATAAAAAGCCTGCTTCTATCAAAAAGCCCAAAGCGCCCTAAGTTTGTTTGACAGTCAATGTTACTTTTATCCGTTTTTCACGGTTTCACGTCTTTGCCTGCACGCCACAAAACTTCCGCGCGTTCCGAACAGCACGGATCCCAGACAAAACACGCCGCAGATCAACACGACCATAGGGCCCGAAGGCGTGTCGGTGTAATACGACAGAAGCAATCCGGCATACGAAGCCGCGATAGCGATTGAAACGCTCAAGACAATCGCCGCGTTGACTTTGCGCGTCCAGAAGCTCGACGCAATCGCGGGCAGAAGCATAAGCCCAAGCGCCATAAGCGTGCCCAATGCCTGAAACGCCGCGACGAGGTTGACGACGAAAAGCACGAAAAAAATCTGCCGCGTCAGCTTGCCTCGCCCAGAAGCCATAAGAAAATCGGGATCGAAGCAATCGATCACAAGCCCACGGTAAATGCACGCCAGCGAAAACAAAGTCAGGATCGTCACCGATGCAATGAACACAAGCGCGTCTTTGTCGATCGCGAGAATATCGCCGAACAGCATGTGCATCAGGTCGATGTTGCTTCCTTTCAGCGACAACAAAACGATGCCCGACGTTAAAGACAGCAAAAAAAGCAGCGTGAAAACGGCGTCTTCTTTAATCTTCGTGGTGCGGCTCAGGAAAACGGAAAATAAAGCGATCAGGATGCCCGCCGTCAATCCGCCTATCGTCAACGACCATACGCCGAGCCCCGATATTAAAAACGCGACCGCGACGCCCGGCAAAATCGCGTGCGACATCGCGTCGGAAACGAGCGCCATGCGCCTTTGGTTCATGAAAAAGCCGAGCGGCGCTCCGCCCACGGAAAGAACGACGCATGCGACGAGCGCGCGCTGAAGAAACGCGAATTTCGAGAACGGCTCGATGAAAATCGCGTCAAGCGTCATGGCGATGCTCGCGGCTGGAGGCTTCGCGTGAGGATTGCAGTTCGGCCATATCGAGATCGAAGGAAAGCAATTTCTGCTCGAACATCTTGTGCGTATGCCCGCTGCCGAGGCATTTGCCCTGCAAAACCATCGACTCGGGAAAATATTTTTTGATCATCAGCAAATCGTGAAGGACGCAAATGACCGTGCGCCCCTCCCTGTGCCATTTCAAAAGCAGGCGGATAAGCCGCGTCGTCGTTTCGGCGTCGATGGCCGTGAACGGTTCGTCGAGAAGAATGATCGGCGCATCCTGCGCGATGACCCGCGCAAAAAGCGCTCGCTGAAATTCGCCGCCCGAAAGTTCGCCGATGGGGCGCTTTTCATATCCGTCCAATCCAACGTCGCGAAGCGCCCTGCGCGCCAGAATCCGGCGTTTTTTCCCGACGCCTTTTTGCTCGCCGATTTCGGGATAAAATCCCGTCAACACCACTTCTTCCACGGAAATCGGAAACTCGCGCTGCATGCGGGAAACTTGCGGCAAATACGCCATTCGCGGCTTGCCTCCGTGCGCGAAAACAATATGTCCCGAAGTCGGCCTGATAACGCCCGCCAGAACTTTCAGAAGCGTGCTTTTGCCGGAGCCATTCGGGCCCGCAACGGCGGTCAACGATCCTTCGTGAAAAACGCCCGACACGTTTTGCAGCGCGCGCTGGCTGCCGTAATCGACGGAAAGATTTTTCAACGTGATAAGCGCGTCGGTCATGCGGCTAATCCAGCACAAGGCGAACGAGCGCAATGAGGATCACCGAAATCCCCGCCGCAACCAGAAGCCGATTTGCCAAAGAGGCGTTGAACATAAATATTTTTCCCAAACTGCGCGTTTTGTTACTTTATAACATCCCGCTTGACTCCTCTATTGTTATAAAGTAACACACCGCCTTCCGCAACCTTTCCATGGAGCATTTCATGAAAAAATTCCTCGCGCTTGTTTTGCTTGCGTTGTCTCTGGCTCCCCTGCCCGCTTTCGCCGACGAAGCGCCCTTGAAAGTCGTCGCCACGTTCAGCATTTTGGGCGATCTGGTCCGGCAGGTCGGCGGCGATGTGGTCGATGTCAAAACGCTCGTCGGCCCCGACGGCGACGCGCATACGTACAAGCCGACGCCCGGAGATTCGAAAGCTTTGGCGGAAGCCGGCCTCGTTTTTGAAAACGGCCTCGGCCTCGAAGGCTGGGTCAACCGGCTGATTACGGCTTCGGGATACAAAGGCGTCATCGTCATCGCCAGCAAAGGCGTCATGCCGCGCCGGATGGACGACGAAGGCAAGATCGTCACCGATCCTCACGCGTGGCAGGATATTTCAAACGCGCGCATCTATGTGAAAAATATCGCAGCGGCTTTGGGCAAGGCGCTTCCCGAAAAAGCGGATGCCTTCGACGCTCGCGCGAAAGCTTACGACGCAGAACTCGCAAAATTGGACGCGTGGGTCAAGGCGGAATTCAAGGAAATTCCCGTCGAACAAAGGAAAATCATCACAAGCCACGACGCTTTCGGCTATTTCGGCGCGGCTTACGGCGTGACTTTTATGGCGCCTCAGGGCATCAGCACAGAAATCGAGCCGACCGCCACGCAAGTGGCGAAACTGATCGACCAAATGAAAGCTGAAAAGGTCAAGCGCGTGTTCTTTGAAAATATGGCGAGCCCAAAACTGATTACGCAGTTGGCGAAAGACGCGGGCGCAGGCGTCGGAGACCCAGTTTATTCCGACGCTCTTTCGCCCACGGACGGCCCCGCAGCGACTTACACCGCCATGCTTCGCCACAACGTGAAGCTTTTCAAGGAAGCGATGCTGTTGAACGGGAAATAAACGGGTCTATCCTGCCTTCCTCTTCGCGTCGCTGCGCATGATGTATCCCTGCTGCAGGATGCCGAGCAAGTTGCTCCATGTCCAGTAAATCACCAATCCCGCGGGCATATGCACCAGCATATAGGTGAAGATCAGCGGCATGAACAGGAACATACGCGCCTGCGATTTATCGGGCGGCTGGGGCGACATTTTTTGCTGCAAAAACATGCTGCATCCCATCAAAATCGGCCACGCGCCGATTTGAAGCGCCGAGGGAAGATGAAGCGGAATCAACCCGAACAGCGTGAGCGCGGAGGTCGGATCGGGCGCCGACATATCGTGAATCCAGCCGAAGAACGGCGCGCCGCGCATTTCGATATTGACGTACAGAACCTTATACAAGGCGAAGAAAATCGGGATTTGGATCAGCGTCGGCACGCAGCCGGATAAGGGGCTGACTTTCTCGCGCTTGTAAAGCTCCATCATCTCCTGGCTTTGGCGGATTTTGTCGTCGGCAAAGCGTTCCTGAATGCGCTTCATTTCCGGCTGAATGGCTTTCATCCTCGACATCGAATGATAGGATTTTTGCGACAGCGGCAGAGTCACGAGCTTCAGCAAAACCGTGAACATCAAAATCGCGATGCCCATGCTTCCGACCGCCTGCGACAGCGCCGTCAAAAGATATAAGAAAGGCCGCGTCAGGAAATAAAACCATCCGAAATCGATCGCGCGGTCAAAATGCGGGATGTCGTATTGCTCGGCATAGAGGTCGAGCAATTTGACCCGCTTCGCTCCGGCAAAAAGATGTGAAACGTGTTCGATGCTGCCGCCCGCCGCTACCGAAACGGGAGCGCCCCGGAAATCGGATTGGAAAAAGCCGTCTTCCGGCTTGGGCGCGCCCGCGCGGTTATAGGCGAATTCCGCGCTCAGGTTTTCGTTCTGCGGCGGGATCATCGCGACCAGCCAGTATTTATCGGTGATGCCGAGCCAGCCGCCCGTGCTGTCTTCAGTTTTCTTTTTCTCCTGAATCAATTTTTTATATTTGTATTCCTCCAGCGTGCCGCCGAGAACGCCAAGCGCGCCCTCATGAACGACGGAACTCGCCAGCGTCTGCGGAACGCCCTGCCGCGCGACGATCCCGAAAGGATACAGCGTCAAGGGCATGGCGCTTTGGTTGACCACGCGGTCGGTGATTGTGAACATCTCGTCCGCATCGACGGCTATCGTCCGATCAAAGGTCACGCCCTGCCCGTTGTTCCACGTCAGGCGAACGGGATGATCGGGCGTCAGTTTTTCGCTGTCGGCTTTCCATCGCGTATCGTCCGAAGGCACGGGTATCGAGACGGAATCCGCAAGCCAGCTGAATTCCGCGTAATAAGCGGCATGGGGCTGGGCAGAACCCGACGGCGACAACAGAACGATCGCGGGCGACGTTTTGTCCTCTTTTTCCCGATAGGCCGTCAACGACAGATCGTCGAATCTCGCGCCCGTCAGATTGATCGATCCGGACAGTTCCGGCGTCTCGATTGCAAGGCGCGGGCTTTCTTTCAGAATCAGATCCCTCTCGCGCAAAGTCTGCGCCGGAACGACGACGGGCGCGGCGGTTTTCTCCGTCTTGGGAACAACGGCTTGCTGCGCCAATTGTTGGACGCGCATCGCCTCCTGCTGGGGCTTTCCGAAAAAGTGCTGAAAGCCGACAAGAATTGCGAAAGAGAGGATGATCGCGAGAAAAACGTTATTGTTCATTTTACCGTGTCATAAATCTGGATTAAGGTTGGGTTGAAGTATCAGGTATTTCAATTGAGGAAAAGCTATAAATGGGGAGAAAATCCGGCTTGTCGAGTCTCTCGAGTCTCATGACCTCTTTTTTACGCGCTTTGATATGGGCTTACAGGCACAGCCTATCCTATTTTTTAGGAGGGCAATGCCGGTTTGTCCCAACATGTTCGGCCTATGCCGACGAAGCCTTGCGCGTGCATGGAGCGGTTAAAGGGACAAAACTGGCGATCAAGCGCTTTTGCCGCTGCCATCCGTGGGGCGGACGGGGATTCGATCCCGTCCCGCGAAAGTAGCGACGCATGGACAGGATGTTTTCCGTAAGATAAAACGAGACATCTTCTTTCTAAACAACGGAGTATTTGGAAGATTTTGATGGGAATAACCTTTAAAAACCGCAAGCTCGACGCGTGGGTTCGTGAAATGGCCGATTTGTGCCAACCTGACTCCCTCGCTTCCTGCAACGGAAGCAAGGAAGAATTTGCGGCGCTGATGAGAGGCCTCGAAGCCTCGGGCGCGGCGATTCCTCTTAAAAAACGCGACGGAAGCACTCTTTTCCGCTCCGATCCCAGCGACGTCGCCCGGGTCGAAGACCGCACCTTCATCAGCACCTCCTCGAAAGACGAAGCCGGGCCTTCGAACAATTGGGAAGCGCCCGAAAATTTGCAAAGAACGATGCGTGGCCTTTACGCGGGATGCATGAAGGGCCGGACGATGTATGTCATCCCTTTTTCGATGGGGCCATTGGAGTCGCCTTTGTCGAGAATCGGCGTGGAAATAACCGACAGTCCCTATGTCGCCGCCCATATGCACATCATGGCGCGCGTCGGCAGCCGTGTGTTGGAACATTTATCGGCGGACGGCGCGTTTATCCCCTGCATGCACTCCACGGGCGAAGGCGCGGGAAGCACTTCGTGGACGTGCGCGCCTCTCGATAAAAAATATATCAGCCATTTTCCCGAGGAAAATCTCATCTGGTCGTACGGCTCCGGCTACGGCGGCAACGCCTTGCTTGGGAAAAAGTGCCTGGCCTTGCGCATCGCGTCCTCGCTGGCGCGGCGCGAAGGCTGGATGGCCGAACACATGCTGCTCCTCCGCCTGACCGATCCCGAAGGCAGGCAGTATCATATCGCGGGCGCTTTTCCTTCCGCCTGCGGCAAAACCAATCTTGCGATGATGACGCCGAAACTTCCGGGCTGGAAAGCCGAATGCCTCGGCGACGATATCGCGTGGATGAGGCAGGGTTCCGACGGAAGGCTTTACGCGATTAATCCGGAATACGGGTTTTTCGGCGTGGCGCCAGGAACTTCCCTCGCGACCAATCCCAACGCGATGGAAACCGTCAAAAGCAACACTCTTTTCACCAACTGCGCCCTGACCGACGACGGCGACGTTTGGTGGGAAGGGATGGACGGGAAAAAACCCGATCATCTCATCGATTGGAAAGGAAAAGACTGGTCTCCCGACAGCCCCGCGCCCGCCGCGCATCCGAACGCGCGATTCACCGCGCCCGCAAGACAATGCCCCATTCTTTGCAAAGATTGGGAGAAACCGGAAGGCGTAGCCCTTGACGCGATTCTTTTCGGCGGACGCCGCGCGCATATCGCGCCTTTGGTCATGCAAGCCCTCGATTGGGATCATGGCGTTTTTCTAGGATCGACGCTGGCTTCGGAAACGACGGCCGCAAACATCGGGGCCGTTGGAAATTTGCGTTACGATCCGATGGCGATGACCCCGTTCTGCGGCTACAATATGGGGGATTATTTCCAGCATTGGCTCGCAATGGGGGACAGTCTTGGGAAAAATGCGCCCGCGATATTCTATGTAAACTGGTTCAGAAAAGGCGAGGACGGCAAATTCCTGTGGCCCGGGTACGGCGACAACAGCCGCGTTTTAAAATGGATTTGCGACCGCGTAGCCGGAAAAGTCGGCGCCGAAAAAACGCCTGTGGGATTGTTGCCGAAAGCGGAAGACCTCGATCTGCGAGGTCTTTCTCTCTCTTCCGAAGATTTGAAAGAACTGTTGAATCCGAAAATCAAGGAAAGACGCGCGGAAATCCCGGGCATCGACGCCCATTTGTCGCGCTTCGGAAACCGCCTGCCGCCCAGATTGCGCAGGCAGTGCGAGATTTTTATCCAAAACGTATCCGGAGAAAAAAGCCGATGAGATCCCTCTTTTCGCTTATCGACGTTTCTTCTTTCAGAACATATCTCCGGCAAATTTCCGGCTGGAGGCGGTTTTTCGCGGCCTTTGTTTTCGGCAGCGTCATGATGCTGACGATGCCGCCTTTCAATTTTTTCCCCTTGCTGTGGATTTGCCTGCCCGCGCTCATAACCTTGCTTCAGGGAACGCAAAATATGAGGCAGGCCTTCGTTGCGGGATGGGGTTTCGCTTTCGGATTTTTTGTCTTCGGCCTTTATTGGATCGCAGCGTCGATGTTCGTCGATATCCGGCAATTCTGGTGGGCGGTGCCGATTTCCGTCGCCGGTTTGCCCGCTTTCTTCGCACTTTATTACGGCATCGCGGCGGTTGTGGCGCGACGCATGGGGCTGTCAGGAATTTCCGGCGCGGTCATTTTCGGCTTGCTGTGGTTTCTGGCCGACTACGCGCGCGGACATTTGCTGACGGGCTTCCCGTGGATTTTGCTCGGCTACGCGTTTTCCGGCGTTTTGCCGGTTTTGCAAATCACGAGCGTCATCGGCATCTACGGCTTGACCCTTCTTACGGCCATCGCGGCTTCCTTGCCCGCCAGCCTCGAAAATAAATCAAAATCCGCGCGCGTTGTTTTCATTTCGAGCCTCGTTTTTTTCGCGGCTTTGGGAGCTTGGGGAGAATTTCGCCTTCAAACCACCGCTTTGGAAACGACGCCCGGCGTGCGTTTGCGCATCGTCCAGCCGAACGTCGATCAGGCGAAAAAATGGAAAAGCAGCGAGCGCGAACGCGGATTCAACGACCTGATCGGTCTTTCGGCGGTCAAGGGCGAAAAGCCGGTCACGGATATTTTCTGGCCGGAAACCGCATCAACTTATTACTTGGGCGAGGACGCTTTGCACCGCGAGCAAATCGCGGAAAACATTCCTTCGTCGGCCAACGTTATTACCGGTGTCATCCGGCGCGATGCGGAGCCGGACGGAACGACGCGTTTTTATAATTCGCTGGTCGTGGTCGACGGCTTGGGGCGTCTGGTCGCGGGATACGACAAGGCGCATCTGGTTCCGTTCGGCGAATTCATGCCCTTGCGCAAATTCATCCCCCTCCGCACGCTGGCCGCCAGCGGGGCGGATTTCACCCCGGGCCCCGGCGTCCGTTCCTTGCGCGTGCTTGGCCTTCCCTTGTTCAGCCCGTTAATCTGCTACGAAGCCATTTTTCCCGGAAACGTCGTCGATCCCAACGACCGTCCCGATTTTATGGTCAATCTGACTAACGACGGCTGGTATGGACATACGACGGGACCCGATCAGCATTTTGCCATCGTGCGCGTGCGGGCTATCGAAGAAGGAATGTCTCTCATCCGCAGCGCCAACACGGGTATTTCCGGCGTTATCGATCCTTTGGGACGCGTTTTAACGAGGCTCGGAATCGGCGAAAAAGGCTTCATCGACAGCGATCTTCCAAAGCCTTTGCCATTAACTGTATTTGCAAAATGGAAAGAAGCGTTTGTTTGGATTATATTTTTCGCGCTTTTTTGCGGCGCACATCCAAAATTACAAAAACTAACGCTCAAAAAAATAATTTATGAAAGAATATATAAATATCTTTTCTTGATTTGAAAAATCAAATACTCTACCTACATTAGCAACAAGAGAAGAAATACAACTCGATTGTGTTCGTTGCGGCAATTTTTCATACGTGGATATTCATATGACTGGCACAGATAAAAAGAAGACCAAGAAAACCAAGCTTCGCTCCGAAAACCCTGATCCTGTCGATATTCATGTCGGATCGCGTTTGCGGATGCGTAGGAATCTTGTCGGCCTGAGTCAGGAACAACTTGGCAAATCCTTGGGCTTGACCTTTCAGCAGATTCAGAAATACGAACGCGGCATCAACCGCATGGGATCGAGCCGCTTGTTCCAGATCGCGAGGACTTTGTCCGTTCCCGTGGCCTATTTCTTCGAGGAAATTCCCGTATCGTTTTCGCTTCCGGCGCAGCCCGCCGGGTTCGCCGATAACGACCAAGCTCCTTTGGAAGGCGCCGGCGGGACGGAGAAGCAAGGCGATTATGACATCCTGCGCCGCCGCGAAACATTGGAATTGATCCGCGCCTACTATCGCATTCAGGACGCCAAGCAGCGCCGCAAAATTTACGAACTTATCCGTTCGATGTCGGACGAAGAATAAATAACTAATACCAGCGGGTCTATAAAGTCCGCCCAGCCGTTTGACATCACTCGCTTCCGTCTCTATGCCAAGATGCTTCGGTTCTTCAACCGCTGCCTTGTTCTTACCGCGCTCACGCAACCGATCGTAACTTCCGCGGGTCACTTCAAGCGTCGGTTGGTATAACCTCAAAACATCCGGTTTACTTTTTCGCTCCCGAACGCGGGATGCGTGGAAACGGTTCCGGCATGGGCGTCGGAAAAGCCCATGTCCGCGATTTTTGTCTTTGAGCGGAAATTTTAGGGCTGGCCGCCGCCTGAACAGGCGGTACGCGCGTCGTTTTATGAAGTTTTCCGGAACCTCCGACAAGAACGGTTCTTGGAAAGCTTCCGGACGGGAACAGCCTAAGCATGGAATAAGTATCCCGCAATCCGTCCTCCGGCCTTTCCCTTTGGCGAAAAACGGTCCGTGGAGAAGCTTTCGGCGGCTGTTGAGTTTCTCGCCGAGGAGTTGATCTCGTCGTTGTAGCTTCCGTCCGCAGGGTGGAAGCGGGAATGACCGGCTGCGGGATGTTCACAGGCGGCGACACGGGCGTTTCTATTCGGGATGCCGTCCGCAGCGGCGACGCTGGCGTTCGGGAAGGCTGCGTCCTCGGCGCGGATGCAGAAACGATCGGCCGCGAAACATTCATAAGCGGCGAAGCAAACGAGATTTCCTGCCTCGGCACGGGCCTTCCCGTCGTTCTCCTGCGGACGGGTTCTTCTTGCGGCGCGGCTTCGAACGACGGCCTTGCGCCCGAAACGGCGGGGGCGACGACGGGCGGAGCCAATTCCGCGCGCGCCGCTTCTTCGATAGTCGCCTGCGGATAGTGCGCGCGCAAAGCCTGCGCGATTTGCCTGAACCTTAAACGCAAGCGTGGCGAAAGAGTCGGGTTCGTGACATAAAGCATCAGTTGGCGTTCGAACGCGCGTACCGGCGGAGGCAGCGCCGACAAAGCCGTGACCGTCGAAATTTCCGGCGTCGAGCGAGGCGGAGCGTTCGGGCTTTGAAGGGAGAGCGCCGTATCGCGCGAAGCCCTATACCGTTGCATAAGCTGGGGCAATTCGTAGAGTTTCGCCTTCACGCCATCGATGATGCCCGTCTCTTCCGGCGTAAACGGCGGTTCTTCGTAAATCGCGTCGAGAAGGCGCTTCGGCCATTCGAAAATGCCGGTACGAACGTGCTCGAACAAGGGCAGGTCGTCCTTGATCGTATGATAAAGATAATTCAAGGGACGGCACAAAACCTCGACGCCCTTCGAGACGCGCATCAGATCGACGGAAGGAAGATCGTGGTGGGGAGAAAGGAAAAAAAGGCGTTCGACGCGGTTTTCGGCGTCGAAAACGACGAAGGAAGACAACGTATCGATATGCGCGGGCGGCTCGACGCGCTGCGGGGAAATCGTGACGGAAATTTCGACGGCCTGCGCGTATAAGGCTCCCGTCAGGGGATAGACGGCTTCGGCGATTTTGTTGCAAAGCGCCTGCGCCTCGATTTCCCAATCCTCGAGCGTCGGCCAATGAAGCAGCAAATCTCGGAAAATACGCCCCGCTCCGGTGCGGAAGGTTACGCTTCCCGGAGCGCGCGCGGCCAGCGCGGCGATGTAGGAAACCAGATCGTCGCTTAACCGCGATTCGCGCGGAACAAAGGCTTCTTCGCCGTTTGGAATTATCGGGGACATTGGCAAATTCTCCCTCCTTTTTAGATGAGCATAGGAAGAAAGGAAATCAATGTTCGGCACACCCTACATTTATTTGGCAAGCAACGGTCCCAAATCTCGCCCGCCCAGAATATGAACATGATAGTGCGGCACTTCCTGATGCGAATGGGAGCCTGCGTTCGAGATGAGCCTGTAGCCGCGCGACGCGAGGTCCGACTCGGCGATCACTTTGCCGAGCGCGCGCTCGAAGCCCACGATTTCCGCATCGGACGCGTTCGAGGCGAAATCGCCGTAGGTCGCGTAAGGCCCTTTGGGAATAACCAGAATATGAACGGGTGTTTTCGGATGGATGTCATTGAACGCAAGCGCGAACTGATCTTCGTAAATTTTTTTGCAGGGAATTTCTCCGCGCAGGATTTTGGCGAAAATATTGTTGGAATCATAGCTCATGCCCGCCCTCCAAAACAGGAAACCTGCGAAAAGGCTACAAAACCCAAGGCTTTTGCACAAGAGCGTTTGGGTCGCCTGTGCTGCAACAAAAAGCGGAAGGATTTCTCCCTCCGTTTTTGAATGCCTCCGGCGGCTCGCCGCGCTTTGCGTCAGGCTGAGGCGAAAATTGTGATTTTTGAGATTTTCGAGTGAGCATCGAAAATCGAGAAAAGCGCAATTTGCAGCCCAGCCTCACGCGCAAGCGTTATCTGGAATAGAATTCGATGACCAAGTTCGGTTCCATCTGCACGGGATAGGGAACGTCGCTCAACGACGGCGTGCGGACGAAGGTTCCCTTCATTTCCTTGTGATCGACCGTGACGTAATCGGGAACTTCGCGCTCGGCGAGTTCGGCCGCCGCTAAAACGACGGCGAACTGCTTGGCTTTCGCGCGCAGTTCGATCGTGTCGCCGTCCTTGACCTGATAGGACGCAATATTGACTCGCTTGCCGTTGACCAGAACGTGGCCGTGGTTGACAAGCTGACGCGCCGCGAAAACCGTAGCGACGAATTTCATGCGATAGACAACGGCATCCAGACGCCTTTCGAGCAATTGGATCAGGATTTCACCGTTGTTGCCCTTGCGGCGCATGGCTTCCTGATAATAGCGGCGGAACTGGCGTTCGCCGATGTTGCCGTAATACCCGCGCAGTTTTTGCTTCGCGTGGAGCTGGACTCCGTAGTCGGAAAGCTTCGTGCGGCGCTGGCCGTGCTGGCCCGGGCGGTAATCGCGCTTGTTGAGCGGGCTTTTGGGACGGCCCCAGATGTTGACGCTCAAACGGCGGTCGATTTTATGTTTTGATTCAAGGCGCTTTGTCATGTGTTATCCTTTTTTAAGAAGTGGTCGCGACTACTCTGCGGTACGCTGGCTTCGCCAGCTCCCCGCAACCGTGACTGCTCCTGTTGTCCCGATAGTTTTCCAAAACCTTTTTGGAAACGGGTTAACCCATTTAGGGTTAAACGCTTTCTCGGGAAGAGGCGCGGGTTATAGGCGAAATCGGCACGAAAAGTCAAATAGGTGCGATTCAGCCCAGATTCGCTTCCGGCAGAATGGCTTCCATCAGGGCTTTATATATTGGCGCCATTTCTTCAGGCTTGGAAGAGGCAAACACAACCCCATCGAACCGCTCGGACGAAGTGTCGGAATAAACACTCACTTTTGCTTTTCCGGCGGAATGATTATTTACCCATTTTAGAATCTTCTCTTCAGCATCGTCCCATTTATGGGAAAGGGTTCCCCCGTTAATAAGATCAATATTTATGCTACAATTGCTAAGAGAAACATAACTGAGCTTAACTTGCTTTATCTGATTTAACGGAATTTGAATATTACAAACCTCTCGCACAACTTTGACAAAAAGATTTCCGGCTTCCTCCTCATTCAAAGTGATTCTCATATCAAATCTCCTTTCAATATTATTTGGTTCGTATCTTACTCAAAAACACGCCTAAAAATTTCTACTTGAATTCCTACAACTTTTTTTCTCAACAAACAATTTGGAATTATGGTTAATTTGCCGGAAAAGTGCCGATCAGCCAGCCCATAATTTCTCTAACGACTTCCGGCCAAGAGGCATCCACCATCACGCCGTGAGGAACGCCGCGAAGGACTTTGCTTTGGCCTTTCCAGAATTGGGCTTCGTACCTGCACTCGAATTCCGGAACGAACGCATCCTCGTCGCCGCCGAGCGCGAGCGTCGGCACACGCGTTTTCGGAATCCTGAAATCGGGCCAGCTTGCTTCCAGCAAAACGCGCGAGGATTCGCGTTGAAGGGGTTGAAACGGTTCGTCCGTTTTCTCGGCCCCTTTTTTATCGCTGAAAAAGGCGTTTTTGATCACGCGCATGTCGGCGTGGGCAGGCCCCATCGTCATGAGCAAGCTTAACTGCAAAGCCAAGACGGGGCTGCGCGTCGCAACGTGATGCATCGAGCCTTGAAGCCCCAAAAGAGACGGCGACGAGAGAAGCACGAGCCCGTTAACCGGATGGTCGAGCGCAAATTTCTGCGCGAGGTAGCCGCCCAGCGAATGCCCGATAAGAACGGGCGCGGTTTTGAAAAGCTTCGTTCCCGCTTCGATATCCTCGAGGTAATCCGCGATGCCGAAACTGTCGATTTTTTCGATGCCTTCGCTCTGGCCGTGGCCGCGCAAGGAAATCGCCGCGCCGTGCCAGCCCGCGTGGCAAAAGACCGGAAGAAAAAACTTATTCCAGACCGCTGCTCCGCAATAAGAGCCGTGGATGAACAAAAGCGGCGGCTTGCCGTTTGGAGAACCAAAAGAAATAACTTCCATTTCAGGGAACTTTCAGATCGGGCGGGAAGAAAATCGCGTAGAGGGAACTGCATTCTAGGGCGAGGTTTTAATTTAGCAAGCTTGAGGCGAAAATTGTGATTTTCTGAATTTTTGCGTGGAGCGTGCCGGAGCGCACGTGATCAGCAAAAATTCAGAAAAGCGCGATTTGCAGCCCAAGATCGCTAAATTGAACCCTCGTTTAAAGACTCTTCAGCTACCTGTTTCGCGCGGATATAGTCCGTCTTGCCCGAACCAAGCAACGGAATCTGATCGACCTTGACAAGCTTGCGCGGCATCGACAGTTCCGTAAGGCCGTACGAACGGATTTGCTCGGCCAACGCGCCGAGAGTTACGTCATCGGATTCCGTCAGAAGGACGACCATTTCCCCCTTGCGCTCGTGCGGCACGCTCACGGCGACGTGGCGCGCGGCAGGCCACAGCGCGCAGACGACGGCTTCGATCGCGCCCAACGGGATCATCTCGCCCGCGACTTTCGCAAACCGCTTCGTGCGGCCGAGAATCGTGATAAAACCGTCCTCGTCGATCGAAACGACGTCGCCCGTGTTGTACCAGCCGTCTTCCGGCGGCTGGATGACGCCGGGCTTTTCGGCTTTGACGTAGCCCAGCATCACGTTGATGCCGCGAACGACCAGTTCGGCGCCGTTCTTGATCCCTTCGACCGGATGCAGCTTCACGTCGATGCAGGAAAGAGCGCGCCCTATGGTTCCCGCCTTGTAGTACATGGGGGAATTGACGCTGATGACCGGCGAGGCTTCGGTCGTTCCGTAGCCTTCGAAAAGACGCACGCCGAACTTTTCGGCCCAGACGCGCCGCGTTTCGGGCTTGATCTTTTCCGCGCCGCCGATGACGAAGCGCAGAAAATAAAAATCATGCGGCGTCGCGTTTTTCTCATAGTTGGCGAGAAACGTGTCCGTTCCCAGAAGAAGCGTCGAGCCTGTATCGTAAACCAGCTCCGGAATGTCGTGATAGCGGAGCGGCGACGGGAACAAAAACGCCCGCGTGCCCATGAACAACGGCATGAAGAAGCCGAGCGTCAGCCCGAAGGAATGGAACATCGGCAGGCACGCGAACGCGCTGTCGCGCGGCGTGAATCCTATCCGCACCGCCGTTTGGATTCCGTTGGCAACGATGTTGATGTGGCTCAACATGACGCCTTTGGGCTTTCCTTCCGTGCCGGAGGTGAAAAGCATCAAAGCGGGCGCTTTCGCGTCTTTGGAAAGGCCGCAGGCGGCGATCGAGACGGGCAGATGCGCCTTGGCGCATCCGATCAAACGATCGAGGCTTGTCAAAGAACACAGTGCGTCTTCAAGATAAAGGACTTTTATCTTTTCCTTTTCCAAAGCCTCGACGATGGGCGCGAGATGTTGCGCGTCGACGAAAGCGCGCAAGGCTATAACCGTTCTTACCTGCGCCATCTGGCACGCCTGCACGATGCGCACGGGACCTGAGGTGAAATTGACCATCGCCACGACGCGGTCCAGCGCCTGAACGGCGAAGATCGTCGTCGCGTTCGGGATGCCGTTGGGCATCATGATGCCGATGCATTTTTCCGATCTGTTTGTCGCGCGAGCGATCCCGCGCGCCAGAGAGAAAAATCTTGCGACGAACGCGTCGTGCGTCAGGGGTTTGCGCGCGGCGTCTTCCAGAATGACGTTGCACCCTCCGCGCACGCTGCGCGTTTCGAGCAACTGGCGTAGCATTGTCGTATAGGAAACTCCTTCGATCATCGTGCGTTCCATCAGATCGTACATCGCGGTTCCCGCGACCTTGCGGCGCTTGTGGCCTTTGACTTCCTCAGGCAACGACAAGCGCGTGGGCGGAAGAATCGTGAGCGTAAACTTGGGGAAAAGCCTGCGCCTGACGACGCCGCCGAGCGCCGAAAACAGGCTGTACTGCGGACCGTCTATTTTGATGGGAAGGATTTCGGCTCCGGCTTTATCCGCTATCATGCCCGGGCTTTCGTAGACCTTCATCAGCCCTCCCGTCGTCGTCAGGCGGCCTTCCGGGAAGATCATGCATTTCCGCCCCTGTTTAAGGGCATCGACCATTTTCTTCGCCGTCATCGGGTTTGCCTGATCGAGCGAGAAATCTTCTCCGACGTGCCAATAGGGCTTCAGCCACCAACGCTGCGCGAGCTGCGCCTGCGTCGCGAACAAGATGCGCCCCGGCAGAAAAGCCGACAAAAGGACGGCGTCGATGATCGAAACGTGGTTGGCGACGATCAGAACCCTGTCTCCCGCTTTACGGAAATTTTCGAGCCCGCGCACCTCGACGCGGAAGCAAAGGCGCAAGAAAAGGCGAACGAGAAAAAACGGAAGGGTTTTACGGAGATAATCGGAAATTCTGGCGTTCATAAGCATACCCTATAGTGAGGGAGGGGGGACGGGCAGTTTGCCTCTTTGAGCGGCTTTGATAAAGATTATTCTTTAGTTGTGTCTTTGGCGGCGACCAGACAATCCCCCGTATGGGCAAACGGACAGGAACGCATCGTGATTTTATCGCAATAAGCGCAAAGAGCCTGCCGGAAGGGCACGGTTAAATGATTGCGCTCGACGGCGAATCCTCGGTCGCGGAAAGACTGGAAAACCCGCGAAAGCGTTTCCGGCTTGATGCCCAGATACGCGGCAATCAGCGATTTATCGAAGGGCAGCACGATATCCTTCCCTTCGGGATTCGCGCTGAACCGGAGTTGAAGCAAAAAGCGCCCGACGCGCTGCTCTGCGTTGTGGAGGGTCAGTTGCTCGATGTGATCGCGCAGTTCCTGGCAGCGCCGCGACGACGCCGCCAGCATATTGGCCGTGAAAACGGCGGAATGTTCGAAGGCGCTTTGCACCGCGCCAGGCGCTAACGTCAAAAGATGAACCGGCGTCAATGCCTGAAGGTTTATCGGGCTGATGTCCGTCAAAATTTCCGACGCGGATTCGGACAGAAAATCGCCGCGGCGGAAGAGTTGCAGGATGGCTTCCTGCCCTTCGGCATTGCCTTTGCTGGCGCCGCACCATCCCTCCAGCATGACATAGACGCGGGAAATCCGTTCGCCCTGAGCCAAAAAGATCGTGCCTTTCTGGTATTGCGCCGCGTGCGCCGAGGACATCAGGTCGCGCAAAACGGAAGCCTCGACGCCTTGAAAGATGGGGAGCGAGGCGAAGTCTTTTCCGATAGTCAAAGCGAAGGGCAATGTGTAATTCATCAATTTCCCTCGTTGCTTCGCATAACTCCGCAGTCAAAATAATTGATCTGGCTCAAGGGCGCATGATGTCGGTATGCAGGAAAGATGTCAAACGCTTTGATCCTTTTTCCTCATCGCTGTTTGGCAAAAATGGTTTTTGGCTTGCGCGGCATTAATCATACTGGTACGACCTGAAAAATGCCGCATGACCTCAGAGATCGTATTTCAAGCTGGAAAGACAGGGGCTTGGGGCTTTTGACGGCCGAACGGATTCGCGCTTTTGGCGTCGTTTGGATTATTTTCGCGGTTCCCGTCTATTTTATCGATCTGATGCATCAAACGGCCGTCGGGCTGTCGGACGGAAAAGGGCGTCCTTTCGGAGACGATTTCATCAACTATTGGTCTGCGGCGAAGCTTGCGTTCATGGGGCGGAGCGCCGACGTTTATAACTGGGAAAGTTTTCATGAATTCGAAGCGGACGTCACGCACGGGCTTATAGGCTCTTTTCATTACAGTTATCCGCCCATTTTGTTGTTTTTGACTTTTCCTCTTGTTTTTCTTCCGTTCGTTCCGGCGCTGTTCGCCTGGCTTGCGGCGACGTGGGCGGCTTTTTACGGCGCCTTGCGGCTGGCGAGGCCTAAAGCCCACGGATTGCTGCTCTCTCTGGCGATACCCGCCGTTCTTTGGAACGCGGTCAACGGGCAAAACGGCATGTTGCTCGCCGCGCTGATGGGCGGCGGATTGACGCTTTTGCCGACGCGCCCGATCGTCGCGGGCGTTCTGTTTGGAATAATGTCGTTCAAGCCCCAGTTGGGAATCCTCATTCCCGTCGCGCTTATCGCGGGAAAGTATTGGCGAACCTTTATCGCGGCATCGTTGACCGTTCTCGCGCTTATTGCATTGAGCTTGGCCTTTTATGGCGCGAACGTATGGGGGCTTTATTTCCAAAACGCGAACGTTCTCCGCGAAGTCATTCTGGAGCGAAGCGGCGCGGCGCAATGGTATAGATTTGTGTCGGTCTTTATTACAGCGCGGCAAATGGGGCTTGGCATCGTTCCGGCTTACGTCGTTCAGGGGGTCGTCGGAATTTTTGCCGCAGGGATCGTTATTCGTCTTTGGCGGCTTCCAGTTTCCCATGACATTCGATGCGCGGCGCTGGTGCTTTGCACGCTTTTAGCGACGCCTTACGCGCACGATTACGATTTTGTCGTCATGGCTTTCGTCGTAGTTTGGCTCGACCGGGCATACAGAGACGCAAAATTTGCCAACATGCTTCTTCTGCTGTTGCCCATCCTGTCGACGGCTATCGGGTATCGGACGGGGTGGTATTTAGGCCCCTTTATGCTGCTCCCTGCGATCGGGTTGATTCTGAGGATGCGCAAAACGGGTGTGGTTTACAGACGCGCAATGCCCTAAGATGAAATTATGAAAACATCATCGCGGCACAGACATCTGAAGCCCGTCAAGACCGGCCACAAGCCCAAACGAAACGCTCCAAAAAGTTTGGTTCCCCGCGAACGGGAAGAAAGCACGCGCGTCGTCGGCGTGATAGCGAAAGAAGGCAAAGGCTGGCGCATCCAATCGACCAACCGGCGCGAACGCGGCGATTACGCGCTGCACGTCAAACCTGGTTTTCATCTCGAAGAAGGCCAGATCGCGGTCGCCGAAAAAATTTCTGGCCGCCGGTGGCGCCTGCGCGAAGCGAAACTGATCGACGTTTTAGGAAATATCGACTCGCCGCGCGCGGTTAGCCTGATCGCCATTGCCACACATGAAATTCCGGACGAATTTCCCGAAGAATCCGTCGCCGAGGCCGAAGCGGCCAAGCCGGTGACTTTGGAAAACCGAGCGGATTTGCGGCAAATTCCCCTCGTCACGATCGACGGCGCGGACGCCCGCGATTTCGACGACGCTGTTTTTGCGGAAAAAGACGGGGAAGGCTGGCATTTGATCGTCGCCATCGCCGACGTCGCGCATTACGTCAAACCGGGCAGTATGCTTGATAAAATCGCTTTTGAGCGCGGAAATTCGACTTATTTTCCCGACCGCGTCGTGCCGATGCTGCCCGAGGCTTTGAGCAACGAGTTGTGCTCGCTGAAACCGCACGTCGATCGCGCCTGTCTCGCGGCGCATTTGTGGATCGACAAGGCTGGCGAACTGACGAAGTGGAAATTCGCGCGCGGAGTCATGAAATCCCACGCGCGGCTGACGTATGAACAGGCGCAGGCCGCCAAAGACGGCCTTCCCGACGAAACGACGCGGCCTTTAATGGACAATGTCATCACTCCTCTTTATGGCGCGTTTCTCTGTTTGCTCCACGCGCGGGGAAAACGCGGGACGCTGGAACTTGATCTGCCCGAACGCAAGGTCGAGATCGAAGGCGGCAAAGTCAAATCGATCAAAATCCGCGAACGGCTGGACAGCCATCGCCTGATCGAGGAATTTATGATTACGGCCAATGTCGCCGCAGCCGCGGAGCTTGAAGGTAAGGGGAAAACATGCCTCTATCGCATCCACGACAGGCCGACGGAAATGAAACTGGAAGGCTTGCGGGATTTTCTTGATACGCTGGGCATCAGCCTCGTGCCGGGGAAACAGCTGCATCCCCGTTTTCTGACGCAGATTCTGGAAAACGCCGCCGGAACGCCCCACGCGCAGGTTGTCAACGAGATGATGCTGCGCAGCCAGTCTCAGGCCGTCTATAGCCCCGAAAATATCGGGCATTTCGGTTTGGCCTTGGCCAAGTACGCGCATTTCACCTCTCCCATCCGAAGATACGCCGATTTGATCGTGCATCGCGGGCTTATCCGCGTATGCAAGCTTGGCGGCGACGGTTTGACGGAACGCGAGATCGAAGGGTTAGAGGACATCGCCGGTCATATTTCGACAACCGAACGGCGCTCCGCCGCGGCGGAGCGTGATGCCGTCGACAGGTTTATCACTTTGTTTATGGCCGACCGCGTAGGATCGACCTTTCCGGCGCGCATCAGCGGCGTGGCGCGGTTCGGGCTTTTCGCGCGGCTGGACGAAACGGGAGCCGACGGGATTATTCCGATGAACGCCCTGCCCGATGATTATTATATCCACGACGAAAAGCGGCAGGCTTTAGTCGGACGGCGAACGAAGAAGGTTTATCAATTGGCGCAGCCGGTTTTGGTCCGGCTGACCCAAGCCGACCGCCTGACTGGCAGCATGGCGATGACCATCGTCGGAGACGAGAAATCGGGCGCAAAATCTCCGGTAAAAAATAAGGCCTCGAATCGTCCGCCGCACCGGAGATAATCCCTAATTTTTTCTTAACGAGAAGCCAAAATGCACCACTTATCGGCCTTGCGCCGCCCTTCTTATGTAAGGGCTTGGATTCTTGGCAACTATCCGTTAGACAAAGAGAGATTCGGGCGATAGATTCAATCCCTCGCAGTTACCAACTAATGTCGCAGTCGCGGCAAACAAAAGGTGATGCACGATGTCGATCCATGACATGAAAATATCAGGTTTCTTCCTTGCCGCTTTTGCAGCGTTCGCGCTGGCGACGGCCCCCGTCTGGGCAAAAGACGCTCCGGACGGCTTGACGCAAGTCGTCAGCGAGGCGCCTTCCGATTCCTTTGGATCGTCCGATCCCTCGCTGGCCATGGCGACGGCAAGCACCGGCGCGGACAGCCTCGCCAATTTCGGCGCATCCAGCGGAACTATCGTCGGCAACCGCGCGCTGGCTTTACGCGACGAAGTGGCGCACTTGCGCGATTCCGTCAATTTAAACTCGAATGAATTCGCCATTCTGCGCACCAGCGGCACGGCTGGCGCGGTTCAATATCACAGCACCGTCGCGGCCATCATCGCCCGCTTGCAGAACGGCACGACCAAAGGCAATCCGATCCTGTTGCGCCAATGGGAGGAAGCCGACGCCTGTCTGGGCGAAGTCACCTCTTCTTTGAACAAGCTTAACTCCCTGCAAATCGCCGTCGATTCCGACGCTTCGGTCGCGTCTTATTTGCTGGGATCGATTCAGGCCGCTTTTGACTTGTCCGGCGCGGTCGACGAAGATTACGACCAATTGAAGATACTGCACGACGAAGTCAGCCGCTTGGTCGTTCAGCTCGATTACCTGCGGAACCAGACAACCGCCGACATCGAGCGCCAATCCAACTATCTGACAACGGAACGCGCCAACATTCAGGCGCTGGCCTTCGCCATCAGCCGCGGCGAGATGCTTGGAAACAGTCTGGCCAACCGCCCGGTCGTCGTGAATCCTCCGCCGGTCGTGGGGATTCCGAACACTCAGGCTCCCGCGCCGCAAGCCGCTCCGATGTCTTCCGTAACGGGCGCGTCTCTCGACGAGGCCGCCCCTCCGCGCGAGACGATGCAGGATAACGACATCGGCGTTGCGCCGGCTTCCGGCAACTTCAGCATCGGAAACGCGCCGTCTGTCGGGCATCTTTTGGTTTTGATCCGCTTCAATCAGCCCGATGTCGAGTACGAGCAGCAGCTGTCGCAAGCCGTCGGCATGGCGATGGAACGCCGTCCCGACGCCGATTTCTCCATTGTCGCCATTTCGCCGTCGAGCGGCGATCCCGCGACTTTGGCCGAACAGAAGCAGATTGCGAAGAGAAACGCGGACGAAGTCAAGCGTGCGCTCGTCAGGCTGGGCCTCTCTCCGTCGCATATCGCGCTGACTCATGCGGAAAGCAAAACGGCTCAATCGCCCGAAGTTCATATTTATATTCGCTAAGCAAAGTTACGGCAGGAATCTTTGGGCCGCCGGCGCGGAGGGCGCTCGGGGAATGATTATTTGCGCGCTTTCGGCTCTCGCGGCAGGTGCCGGATGCTGGGCCAAAGGAACGACGGGAACATTCGGAATAAATCTTTCCGCGCGCAGCGCCGGGGGCGCTGCGGAGACAACGGGAAACTGCGGAACGAATCTTTCGATTGGCAGCACATAAGGGGGCTGCGGCGTTTTTTGAACCAGCGGAAGTTCGGGAACATATGGATCAAAAGGCTGCGCCGGAAAAACTTCATCGGCATGGGGGATAAATCTTTGCGCCATCTCGAAGCTTGCCGCGTCCGGAAAGTAGGCTCCTGCGGGAGGCATGGCGTCTTCCGCCGATGCCGCGTTCAGACATAAAACGGCGACTGAAAAAACAAGCGCCGAAATAAGAACTCTCGAATTCATAGCGGCTACATGGAAATGATGTCAGCCAGATACCGGATAGCTTCGTCGAAGTCGTTCGCCGGCAGGCATTTGGGATTGGGGATATTAAAATGATCGGAAAGCTTGCGTTCGATGCGAAATTCGCTTTGGCCGGAGTGATGGGAGATATACGAGATCATCGCGGAGATCGACGTTCGTTGGTTGGCGCTAAGGAAAGACTCCGACGGACGGACAATCGTATGGTGTTGCATCCATCGATGCGACACGACCGACCCGCCGTTTTCCTGCACGGATTCGCCGGAAGAGATTTCTGAGTTTTCAGGCTCACTCTCGGAATGAAATTTCTCGCGCATCATAATGTCTCCAAGAAATACTCTCTATCATAAATAAATGGGATCGTTTTCTCCCCCCACTATACCTACCAATAAACAGCAATTAAATACCAAAAAATGGTTGCAAGAAATTATTTTCATCGTTATAAATCGTTAACGATTGGTAAATATTGGTTTAAATAGCTAAAAAAAGAAGAAAAGCGATGAAAGTAATCAAGTTCTTGCATAAGACTACCCCAAAACGGTAACAATGTACCCATATTAAGTTTTGTTTGTGCGAGAAAAAGTGTTTTTAGTTTTTTTTGGGTCTACTCGGTGATTGGATATGATGACTGCAGCGCAACTTAGGGCCGCGCGGGGCCTTCTGGATTGGAGCCGGAGCGACTTATCCAAAGTCTCGAAGGTGTCTCAGGAAACGATTAAAAATATCGAACACGGAATTTTCCGCCCGCAGGAAACGACGGAAGAAGCGATCATAAGGGCCTTCGCTGCGCACGGCGTGGAGTTTACGGAAAACGAAGGGGTGCGGAAAAACCAGAATAAGGTTTTTGTTTACAAGGGCGAAAAAGGATTTAAAGATTTTCTGGACGACGTGTACGAAGCCGCCGTCAAGCAACGCGACGGGACGGATGGCGGAGGAAAGCAGATTTGCTTAAGCAATGTCGACGACCGGTTTTTTATAAAACATTTGTATGAATATTCGTTGCTGCATGCTAAGCGCATGGGCGAGCTGGGAGATAAGGTTAAGGTTCGGATTCTTGTTAAAGATACCGCTGCGCTCAAGATTCCTGGGAAAGATTACAGGGAATATAAAGTTCAAACGGGAATAGTTGACGGGAACGTGCCTTTTTACGTATATGGCGACAAATTGGGAATCCTTATATTCGAGGAAAATAAGGAACCCCAAATCGTGGTTGTTTCTTCGGGCTTGGTGGCCAAGGCATACAGAGAACAGTTTAATGTTTTGTGGAAGAACGCAAAACCTTTAATAGACTCCCGCGATTAGTTTACGGGAAAGCATAGGAACTTATGAGCATCGAACAAAAAAAGATCAGGCGACCGAAAGAATATACGCTTCGTTTGGCGGAGAGAGAAGATTTGCCGACCGTTGAACGGTATATGAAGGATCCGTCGCGCCCATCGACGGTTTTTAACCGCACACGCAAGGCTTTTCAAACGGCTATCGATAACGAGCTTTTCTGGCTGCTTACCGATCCGTACGGAAACATCAATACGACGGCTGCCGTCCATATTATTCCCGTGAAAGCGGATATCGGATCGACTTTCTCGAATGCCGAGCCGCGGCATGCGTCTTTAGACATCAATTTCGCCGAAGTTGGCACGCTATGGAGAAAAGGAAACGCGCCCGCGGGATTCTGCCTCGAGCTTATGTACAGCGCATGCACCTTGCAGACCTATTTAAAAGCGAACGATCTTTCCATCAGTTGTCTTGTCACCCAGATTGTCGCCGATAATGAACATGGGCTCGATAAATTCCGGGCGTTTGGGCAAGGATGGGAATCCTATCTTCCCAGACTGGCTTTCACGGAGCAATTTCAGAAAACGATTCCCGATCAGGAAAGCCGGGACATGAAGCTCTCGATGTTCTCCGCTTCCGTTAAAACCTCTTTGCCGAGCGCCGCGCGTTGCCTGCTGGGGGTTAAGCCTTCCAAGTTTTCACTCGCGACCCAAAGCCGCAATGTCATCAGGGCCTACGACTTTAGATCTAAAGGCCCCGTCAGCATCGATCTTCAATCAACCAATCTGCTCTCCACGGCGCAGGAAATCGTTCGGTTGAATAAAACATCCCCCCTCGATAAGATCGGAAGGGAAACCCCTTGGCTCTCGGCCAAAAGGTTGTTTCTCGAAAAAGTTCCCTACGCAACCGTTCCCTTGCATAAAACGAGAAAAACACGTTTGGAACAAACTCGAGCCGCGATTTCCTGTTAACGCCCATACCGCATTGGGTTTCTCGATGAACGATCGGAAAGACCTGAAACGAAAAGGCTGGATCGTCGGCATTTTTTTTGCCGTGTTTTTTTCGATATCTCCGGCCTGCGCTTCCTCCTTTATCGAGCGCGCGGTGCAAATGTTGCAGGGCGGAGGGTCGGAAACGGCGCCGCTTCCCGCTTCCGCCGAAGTCGCGTTTTCTCCCGACGGGGGCGCGACCGATCTGGTGGTCAAGGCGATCGGGGCGGCCAAGCAAAGCGTCCGCGTCGCCGCGTATTCCTTCACCTCGCGCCCCATCGCATCCGCCCTCGCCGAGGCGCATCGGTCGGGCGTCGATGTCGAGGTTGTCGTCGATCACGACCAAATTCAAAAAGACAGCCATTCGGTCGTGGCTTTTCTCGTTTCGGAGAAAATTCCCGTGCGCATCGATATTGTCCACACGCTCCAGCACGACAAATACATGATTATCGACGGCAAGACGGTCGAGACGGGATCATTCAACTATTCCGCCGCCGCCGAACATAACAATTCCGAAAACGTCCTTGTTTTGTGGGACGACCCGAAGCTGGCCGATCTTTACTCCGGCAACTGGAAAAGTCTTTGGGATCAGGCGGAGCCTTATAACGGGCAATAAACGGATTAATAACATATGAAAGTAATTATGATATTGAAAAAGGCAGGTTTTTTTATACACTAGGCCCATATTTTCATTATAGGAGAATGATAATGTCGACTAATTTATTGCGTGATTTTTGCCGCGGCAGTTTGGAACTCCTCGGTGTTTGGTACAATGACACGTACGGCGATAAAGATATATCCAAGACAGGATATCACACGCGCATTGCCGTTGACCTTAGCGGAAATCAGAGTTCCGTAGAGGAATCTATCTATGAAAATGGTAAAATTGTTTTCCGCTATAGCCAAGTCAGCGATACCGATAATAAAAAACCATTCTCTTGGACTCTTACTGAATATGGTCCAAATTCGAACTTGAACAAAAAAAATATGACGAATTATAAAACCGGGTATGATACGTTTTGGGCAGCCAATAGACATTTCTTGTATCGCGGCAATTCCACGCACGAGGACAATTTTATCTATGAGCCTGTTTACGACGGCGACACCTTTGGAAAAAAGGATAGCCCGTTAAACGGACAAACTCTTCTTTCTCAACGCGACCGGCTGATCGAGAATTTGTTTCAGGAACATATTCATACTCCTGAAATGCCTTCTCTCGATTACTTCAACAGAAGAAGGAAGATTCTCGACTCCTCGTCTTTGGTCGAAGGGCTTCTCGATAAAGAAAAAAGGGTTCGCGCCAAAGCTGAAAATGGAACTTTTTCCTTCATTCAAATCAATGGCAGAAGCAAAAGAGAAGTTTCGTTTGAAAGTTATAGAAAATTGAAGAGCAATCCCATTTTCTCAAAACCGATAGTGCCGTTCGTGCGGTAAGATAAAAGCGCTTAAGCATTCTCGCGCCTGACTGGCGCGCCCTAGCAGATTGGCTTCTCCTGTCACTCACCCGAGCGGAGAATATTTTGCGAACAAAATTTCGTTCCTCGGGTGAGTGACAGGCTCGCCCTGACTTCGCAATAAATTTTGTTTTTTTACGCGTCCGCGTACACGTGCGCGGACGCTTTTTGAATTGCTCGTCATCGACCTGCTCTACGCAGTTCGAACACTGATAGGGGCACTTAACAGAAACGGGGCAAGATGCCCCGCTTCTGTTAATTGGCGCGCCCTAGCAGATTCGAACTGCTGACCTGCCGCTTAGAAGGCGGCTGCTCTATCCAACTGAGCTAAGGGCGCTTTCTGAATAGTGTCGCGTAAGGAAGCTAATAATTGGTTAGTTCCTGTTTTTTCCCGGTTTAGTCAAGCGGAAACCGGCGCGCCGCCGGAGGCCTTTTCAAGGATTTGATCCCCTTACAGCCTGACCCACGTCAACTCGTGCTTGTTGTTGTGCAGATGCACAATCCGCGAGCCGGGGATAACGGCAAATTGGCGCATCGTTTCGAAATCGGTCTCGCCCTGAAATTTAATTGTGCAGACGAAATGGCTGACGTTTCCCTCGGCCAGCCATTTCTGCACCATAGCCAGAAGCCTTTTGGGATAGCAAATAACGTCCGAAAACAGCCAATCGACGGCCCCTATCGTTTTTGGATCGAGCGCAAACGCGCTTTCGCTACGATATTCGACGTTCGGAAGGCTTGAAATTTTCTGGTCGAGAGGAGCCTTATCGACGCTGAGGACGCGCGCGCCGAGTTGTTGCAAAACCCATGTCCAACCGCCCGGACACGCGCCGAGATCGAGGCAGAATTCGCCTGGCTTTGGATGCTCTCCCAAAACCGTGAACGCTTCCCACAGTTTAAGATACGCGCGGCTTGGCGAGCCGATATGGTTTTCGACAAACTGCACCTCGCCGTTGGGAAACGCGCTAGAGCATTTGGACGAAGCCAGAAGCGTGTTCGCGTCAACAAGCGTCCACGAGCCGAGCGGCGCTTTGGGCGCTTCCGTCCCGAAAACAAGCGGCTTTGCCGAAATCTTCGGCAATTTTTCGGCGATCAGTGCGGCGCGGCGATGATGCGCGAAAGAATAAAGCGTCCAATTGCGTTGAATCGCGCGCAGCTTCTTGGCGGCGTCTCCTATCGATTCAATCGGGATGAACGCCGGATTGAGCCACGCATTCGAAGCCCACGCCGCGGGCTTGCGCGTATTTTTCGCCAGAACCAGATGATCGTATGTTTTGATGACTCTATCGCCTAATTCCTTCTGAAGATCGGCAACGAAGCCTTGCGGCGCAAGATAGGCCACGAGATTCTCCGTCTCAGGCAAATCGTCGGAAGGATCGGGATGTTCGGGCGTTTTATTCATCGCGCGTCAGGCCACGCAGCGCGCGAAACCTTCGCGCAAGGCGCGTTCATCGAGATTGCGCCCGATGAAAACAAGGCGACTTGCGCGGTGTTCGCCTTTATTCCATGGCTGCATATTCGTGCCGTCCATCATCATATGCACGCCCTGAATGACAAGCCGCCGTTCGCTTCCCAGAAGATCGAGAATGCCTTTATAACGAAGCAAATCCTGCCCTTTTTGCGCGCGGAGGTCCGTGATCCATTGTTCGAATTTCGCGGGGTCGAGGGGATTGGATGAAATCAGGGACAGGCTTGAAATCGCGCTGTCGTGCTTGGGATTAGGTTCATCGTGATGAGGGTGCCCGCAACCGCAATGCGCGCCGCATTGGTGATCGTGGTCTTCCTCTTCGCCTTTCAGAAAATCGGGGTCGCGTTTGAGAATTTCGTTGAGATCGAAACTGCCGAGGCCGAGGACTTGATCGAGGGCTACGTCGCATTTCGTCGTGCGGATAATCTTGGCGTAACGGTTGATGCCGCGTATCGAGGATTCGATGCGCGCCAACTCCGCTTCATCAACGAGATCGGCCTTGTTCAGCAAAAGTACGTCGGCGAAAGCGATCTGGTCTTCGGCTTCTTTAGAATCTTTGAGCCGCAAAGGAATGTGCTTCGCGTCTACGACGGTTACGACGCTATCGAGTTTTGTTTTCGCCGCCACATCTTCGTCGGCGAAAAACGTTTGCGCGACGGGCGCGGGATCGGCAAGGCCCGTCGTTTCGATCAATATGCCGTCGAAAGCCGAAACGCGCTTCATCAATCCGGTTATGACGCGGATCAAATCTCCGCGCACGGTGCAGCAGATGCAGCCGTTGTTCATCTCATATATTTCTTCATCCGCGCCGACGATGAGCGCTCCGTCGATGCCTATCTCGCCGTATTCGTTGACGATAACGGCGTATTTTTTGCCGTGCGGCTCGGACAAAATGCGGTTAAGCAGCGTGGTTTTTCCCGCGCCCAGATAGCCTGTCAGAACGGTTACGGGAATTTGGGGCATGAGGGTTCTTCTTTCATTTGTTCTAAAGCGCGGGAATTATACATACGCAAAGCCAGAGTTAAAGCTTTCCGTGGAAAAAACACGTGTTTTCAAGATGTTTTACCCGCAAAATACAAAAAACCCCTTGCTTTCCAGCCTTCAAAAGCCTAGAAAACGCTCCGCCTTGGGGATTGTCCCTTTGGCAGATTTAAAACTCACGCATGTTTGGCTCGCGCAGTAAATCCTGCGATGCGCCGTCCGGTGTGGGGTCGCAGTCACGGTTGCGGGAAGCCAACGGAGTTGGCGTACCGCAGAGTAGTCGCGACCAACCATACAACTACATGCGGCGGATCAACCGGAGAAGGAAGTTAATTATGACGATGCCCATCGTTTCTCTGCGGCAATTGTTCGAGGCCGGCGTTCATTTCGGCCATAACACGCGCAGATGGAACCCCAAAATGCAATCCTATCTGTTCGGCGTGCGCAACAGCGTGCACATCATCGATCTTGAGCAGACCGTTCCTATGTTTCAGCGCGCCTTGCAGGCGTTGCGCGACGTCGCCGCATCGGGCGGCCGCATCTTGTTCGTCGGCACCAAGCGCCAGGCGCAGGAGAGAATCGCCGAAGCCGCCACGCGGTGCGGCCAGTACTACGTCAACCACCGCTGGCTGGGCGGCATGCTCACCAACTGGAAGACGATCTCGCAATCCATCAAGCGTTTGCGCGACCTGAACGACAAGCTGGAAAACGAAGCCAAGAAGCTGACCAAAAAGGAAACGCTCCAGATGACGCGCGCGCGCGACAAGCTGGAAAAATCCTTGGGCGGCATCAAGGATATGGGCGGACTGCCGGATATCATTTTCGTGATCGACACGCTGAAGGAAGACATCGCGATAGCGGAAGCCGTCAAGCTTGGCGTCCCCGTCGTCGCCGTCATCGACAGCAATTCCGATCCCACCAACATCACGTTTCCGATTCCGGGCAACGACGACGCCTCGCGCGCGATTGATCTTTATTGCGATCTTACGTCGCAGGCCGTTCTCGATGGAATCGAAGCCGAACTCGGTTCCAGCGGCAAGGACATCGGCGAAGCCGCCGTTGTGCCGAGCGGCGAAACGACGATCGCCGCAGCCGTCGAAGAAACAAAAGACGCCGCAAAAGCGGAATAAGGAGCGCAACATGCCGGAAGTCACAGCCTCAATGGTGAAAGACCTGCGCGAAAAGACCGGCGCGGGCATGATGGATTGCAAAAAGGCCTTGAACGAATCCAACGGCGACATGGAAGCTGCCGTGGATTGGTTGCGCAAGAAAGGCCTATCGGCAGCCGCCAAGAAAGCCGGTCGCGTCGCGGCCGAAGGTTTGGTCTCAATCGCCTCGACGCAGACGAAAGCGGTGCTGGTCGAAATCAACGCCGAAACCGATTTCGTCGCGCGCAACGACAAATTTCAGGCTTTCGCTCTGCAAGTCGCCAAAACCGCCCTTGAAACCGGCGCGGATATCGAAAAGCTAAAGAACGCCAAGCTCCCGAGCGGAGAAACCGCTCAGGCGGCTTTGACAAACCTTGTCGCAACGGTCGGCGAAAATATGTCTCTGCGCCGCGCGGCGCAGATGTCCGTGAAGCAAGGCGTCGTCGCAACTTATGTCCACAACGCGTTGGCTCCGAATTTGGGTAAGATCGGCGTTTTGGTTGCTTTGGAATCTTCCGCCGATGCCGCAAAATTGATGGAACTCGGCAAGCAGATCGCGATGCACGTCGCCGCGGCCCGCCCCGAGGCTTTGGAGATCAAGGATGTCGATACCAAAGCTCTCGACCGTGAACGCAACGTGTTGGCCGATCAGGCGCGCGCGTCGGGCAAGCCCGAAGCGATCATCGCCAAGATGGTCGAGGGGCGTTTGCGCAAATACTACGAAGAAGTCGTTCTGCTTGAGCAAATCTACGTGGTGGACGGCGAAAGCCGCGTCGCGCAGGTGATCGAAAAGGCTTCCAAGGATTTCGGCGCGCCCGTCAAATTGACCGGCTTCGTGCGTTATCAGCTCGGCGAAGGCATCGAAAAGGCCCAAGACGATTTCGTCGCCGAAGTTGCTAAAATGGCGAAGTAAAAAGCCGTTAACCTTATTTTTAAAACGCCTCGTCCGGAAACTTAACGGTTTTCAGGCGGGGCGTTTTTAGTTTTGGGAAGAATATCCGTATTACTTTCATCTATTCGGTGTATTCTCAGACAGCTTGTTAACCGGACACGGGATTTTTTTGTTTATTTCTTAACGAAATACGAGGCTTTTATTATGTCTCAGGAATTTTTTCTTCGCCCGTCCGAGAAAACGGGGCTCGACAGCACGGTTCCTGCGTCTCTCAGTCCGCACAGGCAGGTCAGAAGGAATCTCGGAATACCCGCGGAATTCGATTCCGTTTCCGTTGCGTATATCCTTACCTGCCGTTCGCCTTCAGGCTTGACTGCCGCGTTTAAAATGAAAATTCCCGATATGAATCCCTTGCCCGAACCGGATTCGGCAGACCTTCGCAAACTTTCCAAGGCGTTCGAAACGACGGAAAGATTTATGACCCCCTCCCCCGAAACCGATTCCTCCGATTTTTGCGATGCGCTCGGAAAAATCGTGAGGGAGGCTTTCGAAAACATATCGGGGGAAAGCCATATGGATTTGAACGTTCTTTTCCTGCCGCCGATTGCCAAAGACGGATATGCCGAATGCCGGACTTTCGGTTTGGACAGAACCAAAGCCTGCCAGACTTTCTGGATGGACGAGAAAAATTACGCCGACCAGCTTTCCGAAATAAGCGCTTATATGGGCGTTCCCGAAGAAAGAAGGACGCAAGCCGATCTTTCCTCGAAGGCAACTCCGGGAGAGTTCTTGCTGAATTTATAGGAAAGCACCTTCAAGGGGTGCCCGGGATTGTCTGCTTCGTCGTCTTGACGTCCAAAGGCCGGATCGTTGTCTTTTGCGCCGTTTGCTCATTCTTAAAATCCGCGACGAGTTTCACGATAGAGTCGGAAACAGAAGCGCCTTTTTCATAAATGCGGCCCTCGAGATCTTTCGACACATCCAATCCCCGTTCTTGAAAAAGGGTATGGATTTGGTCCGGCGTTTTGTTGGAACAAAAATAAAAGGGCGGTGCGGCCAAATCCGTAGATTCGAAACAACGAAAATAGTCGAAAAGATCGATGCCGCCCGGATTGCCGGAGCCTTTCTTTCCCGGAAAATTGAAATCCGAAATGATCAAATCGAAGGAATTTGGTCCTTCCAATTTCTTGACGGACTCGGCGTAAGAAGGAGCGTGCACAAGTTCAATATCGGGATAGTCGGATTTCAGCCGCATCCGGACATTCATCTCAATAATAAATTCGTCCTCGATATAGAGAATTCTCATACAGATTTTCCACTTTTATGCTTTTCCAAGCTGTTTTTTTCCTGTTTTTCCGAGTTTACCTTGCGCAAATGCTTTCAACAAACCATTTTGGGCTGTTCATTAAAAAGCAAGCTTGTATAATGGGTTGGCTCGGATGCATATAATCCGTGCCGGTTTTTTGTACCCAAAAGGAAAATGCGCATGCCCCATTCCTCGGAGAAGAAAAATACGCCCGATCACGCCCCTTCGACCGCGCGCTATAAGCGCGTTTTGCTGAAATTGTCGGGAGAAGCGCTTATGGGCTCGCGCGATTACGGGCTTGAGCCGGAGGTGGTCGATCGCGTCGCGGCCGAGATCAAGTCCGTGATCGATATGGGCGTCGAAGTTTGCGTCGTGATCGGCGGCGGAAATATTTTTCGCGGCGTTTCGGGCGCTTCGCAGGGAATGGATCGCGCCGCCGCCGACTATATGGGCATGCTGGCGACCGTCATCAACGCTCTTGCGATGCAGAACGCGCTTGAAAAAGCGGGCGTGCCGACGCGCGTTTTGTCAGCTATTCCGATGTCCTCGATCTGCGAGCCCTATATCCGCCGCCGCGCGATGCGCCACATGGAAAAAGGCCGCGCCGTCATTTTTGCCGCGGGCACAGGCAATCCGTTTTTCACGACCGACAGCGCTGCCGCCTTGCGCGCGGCGGAAATGCAATGCAACGCGCTTTTAAAAGCGACGAAGGTCGACGGCGTCTATAGCGCCGATCCGAACAAGGTCAAGGACGCCAAGCGTTACGACAGGCTCAGTTATCTCGACGTTCTGACGCAGGATTTGCAGGTAATGGACACTTCCGCCATTTCTTTGGCGCGGGAAAGCAAAATTCCGATTTTGGTTTTCTCGATCTTCACGCATGGCGCGTTTGCCAATGTGATGCAGGGTAAAGGTAACTTCACGATAGTGGAGTGACAAAAATGAATCTCGATCAAACGAAGCAACGGATGGAAGCCTCGCTCGAGGCTCTGCGCAAAGAATTCGCGGGTCTGCGCACGGGGCGCGCGTCGGTCAATCTGCTCGACGGCGTTCACGTCGAGGCTTACGGCGCGTCGTCTCCCCTCAATCAGGTCGGAACGGTCAGCGCGCCGGAGCCTCGGTTGCTGACGGTTCAAGTATGGGACATGGGTCTTGTCAAAAGCGTCGAAAAAGCGATCCGCGACGCGGGGCTTGGGCTTAATCCGCAACCCGACGGCAATTTGATCCGCGTGCCGCTGCCGGAATTGAGTCAGGAACGCCGCGTGGAATTGGTCAAAATAGCGGGAAAATACACGGAACAGGCCCGCATCGCGGTTCGCAACGTGCGGCGCGACGCGATGGACGCCGTCAAGAAGGAAAAAGCGTCCGAAGACGAAACCAAACACATGAACGAAAAAGTGCAGAAGCTGACCGACGAAACCATCAAGAAAATAGACGAGCTTTTCTCGGCCAAGGAAAAAGAAATCACGCGCGTCTGAATGGAATCGATGGGACAAAACCATAAAGAAAGGGACGCTTCGCCTTCCCCGTTGCATATCGCGATCATTATGGACGGCAACGGTCGGTGGGCGAAAGCGCGCGGATTGCTGCGGCCTATGGGACATCGCGCGGGGATCGACGCCGTGCGCCGGACGATCGAAGCGGCGGGAAAACTGGGCGTCGGCTATTTGACGCTTTACAGCTTTTCGTCGGAAAACTGGCGGCGTCCCGCGACCGAAATCGGCGAACTGATGGGCCTTTTGCGCCACTATCTGCGCTCCGAGCTCGCCACGCTGCATAAAGAAGGCGTTCGCATCCGCGTCATCGGCGACAGAAAGCCTTTGCCCGCCGATATCGTCGAAATGATCGGCCGCGCCGAAGACCTGACCGAAGGCAATAAGAAACTGAGCCTCACGCTCGCGCTTAATTACGGCGGAAGGCAGGAAATTACCGCCGCCGCGCGCGGACTTGCCAAAGCGGTCGAGCGCGGGCAGTTGCAGGCCGAGGCTATCGACGAGCATGTTTTTCAGTCGTTTCTGTTCACTGGGGGGATGCCCGACCCCGATCTCGTCATCCGCACGAGCGGCGAAAAGCGCATTTCGAATTTTTTGCTCTGGCAATCGGCGTACGCCGAATACGTTTTCATGGACGTTTTGTGGCCGGATTTTTCGGGCGAGCATCTGGCGCAGGCCATCGAGGAATTCACGAAGCGCGACCGGCGCTACGGCGCGACGGCAAGCAAGGGTTAATCCCTGTTTTTATAATACCGCCGCAACAAAAATGCCTGAAACGGCACGGCAAAAAGCGCCAAGGCGATCGCGAAACCGAACGGCGCGCCAAAATGAATAAGCGCCGCGCAGGCCAGCGTGCCCAGAATGCCCCCGATGTCCCATCCGTATTCCATCATAAAGACCAGATGAAAGGGGCTCTGCGCCTTGCTTATGACCGTGTAAAGAGCCGTCATGAGCGTCGGATTATAGCTCGCCGTCACAAGCGCGCTCGCCATAGCGACGCCGTAGACGGAGACGAACGTCGGTTGCGCCGTGGCGCGAAAAAGGATCGCCGCCGTTAAAAGAACGGCGCTCATGACAACGGCGCGGGGGCCGTGGCCTTTATCGATGAACCTTCCCAAGACAACTCCTCCCATCACCGACACGATAGCCGCCAGCGTCAGCGCTCCTCCGAAGGCCGTGAATCCGCGCCCCGCCCCCGTATACAAAACTATGCCCCAGACCATGCCGAACCCCGTATAGATCCACGCATCCGTCGTAAAAAGGGCTATGGCGCTGCGCCCGGCCTTGAAAAGGCCCTCGGGAATTTTGGCCGGAACGCGGATCGGCGGCAAACCTAAAATCGGGATGATCGCCAAAAGATCGCACGCGGCGGCAAGGCCGAAAGTGACATGCTGGCCGACGTGATCGAGAAGCCAACCGCCCAAAAGAGGCGACACGATGGCCGTCGATGTCGCGAAGACCTCGCGGATTCCCACTTGTTTGCCGCGATGGGAGTTGTCGCCGACGATCGCGAAGATCGAATGAAAAGAGGTCCAGAAAAAACAGTCCGACAGCGCCTGCAACACGCAAAAAGCGAAAAAGAAGGCGTCGATCCCTTTCATGCGCGCAAAAAGCATATATTGGAACATGCAAAGAATGAGGCCGACGATGATCGTCCTGTGCAGCCCCACGCGGGGCGCGGCAAAGAGGATCAGGGGGCGAAAAATCATCCGCAAGCTCAGCATCGCCGTGAAAGTCAGGATCGCCGCCGTCGGGGAAAATCCCTGCGAGATGAGAAAAACGATAAAAAAACTAAAGAAAAAATTCCACCCCAGCATATGCAGGCCGTAATGGAGATTGATTCGGTTGACGGAACGGTTGGAGAAATAGGGCATGAAACGCTAACTTCCTTGCACTTTAGAGGGCGTTTCTACGCCGGTTCGATCCGGTTTCTTCCTTTTGCCTTGGCGGCATACAACGCCGTGTCGGCTTTGGCCAACAGGCTTTCCACCGTCGATTGATCGTCGACAACGACCATTCCGAAAGAGGCCGTGATGTTGATTTCCTTGCCGTCGATCAATCTGATCGGCAATTTTTCCAATCCCGACCGCACGCGCTCCAGAACCATCTTTCCGGTTTCAGCGTCCACTTCTTTCAGGCACAGCAAAATTTCTTCGCCGCCCCAGCGCCACGCTTCATCGAACGGACGCACGCTGCGGCTGATGTAATTCGAGATGGCCGATAAAACCCTGTCGCCGTTTTCATGCCCGTGCGTGTCGTTGACCCTTTTAAAATGGTCGATATCCATAAGGGCGAGGCAGAAAGGCTTACGGGTGCGCAAAAACCGGCTCAGTTCGCGATTCAGGTCGTCGCGCATTCCCGCGCGCGAGCGAAGCCCCGTCAGCGTATCGAGCCCCGACTCCGCCGTCGCCAGCGCGCGTTCGAGCCGACGCAATCCCGTAATGAATTCCTGATATTTTATCGCGACGGCATCATAGTCGGCCGCCGTGACGGATTTTCCTTCGGGCGTTTTTAAAAGCGCGAGTTTGGCGATTCGGTGCAACTGATCGTAAAGCCCCACCAATTTGTCGAGCGCGGGCTGATCCTGAAGCGTTTTGACGGCCTCTGCCCGCCATTTTGCGAAGCTTTCCGGCGCGGGAAGATCTTCGGCGCGGGCGCTTGAGTCTTGCCGGTCGTAGAACGCGCTTCGCGTCCACGCCGACATCCAATCGATGTGGTCGTCTATGGTTTGGGCAAGCAATGCGGTGGACAAAAACGACATGCCGCCGAATCTACTTCAGAGTTGGGGATTTCGGAAAGAAGAATTTACTTCGCTACGCGCGCTTGGGCTCTGGCGAGTTGCTTCTTAACTTTTAAAGCGGTGTCGCTCAAACGGCTGTCGCGCGTCGAAAGCAGCCACGCGTCGATTCCGCCGTTATGCTCGACCGTGCGAATGCCTCTCGCGGTCAGGCGCAACTGGACGGCTTTGCCCAGAATTTCCGACGGAAACGAGCAAATTTGCAAATTCGGCTGCCAGCGGCGGCGCGTCTTGTTGTTCGCGTGGCTGACATTATTGCCAAAAAGCGGCTTCTTGCCGCTGACGGTGCATACACGTGCCATAATTTTCTCACGGGGGAGTTAAACCCCGAGCCTTCATATTTGTTTGAATAGAGCGCGGTTTATAGGGGGTGAGACGGGGAAAAGTCAAGAATTTAGAGGATAAGCCGAATATATTAACTATATGAAAGCCCAAACGAACTTGAAGGCTGATAAAAAGAGCTCAGCACCAAAAAAAGCCAGCACAGATCCCACGACTCTATCGATCAAGCCCTGTGCGCGTTGATACCGGGAGCGAACCTTTTCTTTGGACAGGCAGAACGCCACGAATGAAAACCACAGAAAATTTACTAAGGGAATCGCTGTCGCGAGCGCAATTTTTGTCGCCAAACTCATGTCCGGGGTCAGGACAAAAGCAAAAATGCTGGAAAAAAAGGCGACGGCTTTGGCGTTTGTCAGGTTTGTCAGCGCTCCGGTCAGAAAAGCGTTTCTCCTTTTTACGTTTGCCGGAATTTTTATCTCCGCTTGTCGTTTTTCAAGCGAAGCACGCCACATCGAAAAACCAAGATAAAGAAGATAAATCCCACCGCATAGCTTGATCGCAGTCGCTAATCCCTCGTTGCGCGCAAAAAGAGCGGACAATCCCGTCAGGCTTACCCAAACGTAGACGCTGATGCCGACTGTCGTGCCTGCCGCGCACTTAATGCCGTCGGCACGTCCTCTGGCCAGAGACATCGAACTCACGATCATAAAGTCCGGACCCGGCGAAATAAGCGCGAGGGAAAAAATCAATAGAATCTTGAAAAAAATGCCGTATTCGATCATTGATATCCCCCGCGCGAAAAGGAAGAAATTGATGACTGGATAGAGGGTATAAGAAGTATTTTCCCGCTTGTCGATGCCGTCGCGAAGGGACACAGTGGCTTATGGCTTTTTCAGGAAAAAATATCGCGGCGAAGGTACTCGACCTTCTGCTCCCGCCCTTATGCCTCGTTTGCGACGAGCCGGTGGGCGATGCGGCGACTTTGTGCCCCGAATGTTGGAAGCAAATTCAGTTTATCGCGCCGCCTTTTTGCGCTTGTTGCGGCGCGCCGTTCGATTTTCCGGTATCGGAAGGAACGTTATGCGGAGCGTGCCTGACGGAGGCTCCTCATTTCAAGGCGGCGCGCGCAGCGATGCTTTATGACGACAACAGCCGCAAACTCGTTTTGGGCTTCAAACACGGCGACCGCACGCACGCGGCTAAGGCTCTGGCCGCGTGGATGCACCGGGCGGGAGGCGAATTTCTGGAAGCCGCCGATGCGCTTGTTCCCGTGCCCTTGCATCGGTGGAGGCTTTTTCATCGCCGGTATAACCAGTCCGCGCTTCTGGCGCAGAAAATAGGCGTTTTGGCGGGAAAACCCGTCTTGCCCGATGTTTTGCTTCGCATCCGCGCCACGCCCGTCCAAGGCCATTTGAAGCGCAAAGAGCGTCAGGAAAATGTTAAGGGTGCCTTTGCCGTCGATGCGCGGCAAAAAAGCGGCGTGGAAGGGAAAACTCTCGTGCTGATTGACGACGTTATGACGACGGGCGCGACTGTCAACGAATGCTCGCGCGTTTTATTGGCTGCGGGCGCGAAGCAAGTAAATGTTCTGACCCTGTCGCGGGTTAAGAGTTTTGTATGACAAGTTCCGAGATTTTTCCCGCCAACCGCAAAGCCCTATCCAACGCCGCCATTGTTTTGGACATATCGCGGGTTTTATCGCGGCGCCACGCCAGAAACGCCCACGCATAAACTGCTGATGCTCCGGCAATAAGAACGGAGCGCGGCGGCGTTTCGATTTTCGCGGCATCTATCGTGGTACCGATGCTTTTCAAAACCGCGCGCGCAAGGACGCAAGCTAAACTATGATCGCGCCGCGCCGTTTCGGTTATGGATAAAACCGCCTTGCGGTTTTTCTGCAAAACGTCGAAACGCGACATCAGTAAATCGAACATAACGTCGCGCGGAGAACCGCGCGTTTTGCCCGCCGATGCCAACGTTTCTCGCGTGATTTCTTCGATGACGACGGGAATTATGTCATTCGGCGAGGCAAAATGTTTTTTTAAAATTGCCGGAGAAATTTTTGCGGCTTTGGCGAGGGCGTCAAACGTCACGTTTTCCCAACCCCTAGCCGCAGCGAGGCGCAACGCGGCGGCGGCGATTTTGGCGTTTTGGGTTTGGGACTTCGGCATATGCGGATTTTAGCGAATAATAGCGTTCGACGCCATTAAGACTTAAGCCTTCGCAAAAGTAACGTCCGGCTGGCGGATATAGAGCGGGCGCGGCAAAAAATCGGGGGCTTGCGGATCGGCTTTCGCCGCCAAATTCGCGCAAGCCGCCAGAATATCGTCGCCCTGCGTCGCCATATCTCCGGCGATAACGGTGTCGGGGTATTTTTTCATAAACGCGCGGATTTCTTCTTCGGTCATCATGCAGGCGTCGTGCGCTTCGCCATCCGACGGAAAATATTTACAAAACAATTCCGCCCTTTTTGAATCAATGACGATCAAAAGATTACCGACCGCCCCGGCGCATCGCCGGTAAATCTCAAAACGGTCGATGCCGACGACGGGTTTATCCGCCGCAATCCCTATGCCCCGCGCCGCGGCCAGACCTACGCGCACGCCCGTAAAGCTTCCGGGGCCGCGCGTGACCGCAATTTTATCGAGACCGGAAAAGTCGCATCCCGCTTGCTTCAACGCCTCGACGACCATCGGCATAAGCCGCGCGTCCTGCCCGCGTTCCATATGTTCCTGCGCCTGCGCCAACACGCGAGCGTCCTGAAAAACGCCGACGCCGCAAGAGGAACCGCAACTGTCGAGAACGAGGATACGCACGAGCTTATTTGCCTTGCCGGACTTCGCGAACTTCCGGCACGTAATGACGAAGAAGACTTTCCACGCCCGCCTTCAGCGTCAACGCCGAACTGGGACAGCCGGAGCAGGCTCCTTTGAGCGTCAGATAAACCACGCCGTCCTCGAAGCGCTGAAAAACGATGTCGCCGCCGTCCTGCGCCACGGCGGGACGGATTTTATGATCGAGCAAATCGCGGATTTGGGCCACGACGGGGTCTTCATCCTCAGCGCTCGTCGCCTGTTCCGGTGTTTTCGCCAAAACAGGTTTGCCTGACGTGAAATGCTCCATAATCGCCGTCAAAACGGCGGGTTTCATCTCCGGCCAGTTTTTGCCCTCGTTCTTCGTGACGGTGATAAAATCCGAGCCCAAAAAAACCGCATGCACGCCGTCGATGCCGAACAGGCGCTCCGCCAAAGGCGATTGTGCGGCGTCTTTCGGGGAAACGATATCGAGCGTCCCCTCCCCCAAAACCTCGCGTCCGGGAAGGAACTTCATCGTCGCGGGATTCGGCGTTTCTTCGGTTTGGATAAACATCATTTCCCTTTGTATATCTCGATGATCTCGTCGAGAAGCTTCAAAGCGTCTTCGCGCGACCGCTGGAAGCAGTTGCGGCCGATGATCGAGCCGAAGCCTCCGCCCGCGCAAATCGCGCGCGCGTCGGCCAGCACGCTGTCTTCGCCCTTCGCCGCGCCGCCCGAAAACACGACGATGCGCTTGTTGTCAAAGCAGCATTGCATCACGTGGCGCACGCGGTCGGCTTGGGTCGCGCGTGGAACCTTCTTTTCCTCGTAGACTTTCTGAGCTTCCTTCTGTTCGAGAAAATCCGAAGGCAATTTCACCTTGATGATGTTCGCGCCGAGCAACGCCGCCATATGCGCGCTGTAGGCGATGACATCCAAAGCCGTTTCGCCTTCCTTCGTAATGTTTCCGCCACGCGCGTAGGACCACAAAACGACCGCCAATCCCTTGGCTTTCGCTTCGCGCGACAAATCGCGGAATTCCTCGATCTGGCCGTACACGGCGTCCGAGCCCGGGTAAATCGTGAAGCCTATCGCCGCGCATCCCAAACGCAGTGCGTCATCGACGCTCGCCGTAACGGCTTGATCGGCGTTTTCTTTCTGGCGCGCGAGGCTATTCGCGCTGTTGAGTTTCAAAATTGTCGGGATGGCTCCGGCGAAAGTGTCGGCTCCCGCGGCCAGCGAGCCTAAAGGCGCGGCATACGCGTTCAATCCGGCGTCGATCGCCAGTTGATAGTGATAATGAGGATCATAGGCGGGAGGGTTGACGGCGAAGCTGCGCGCAGGCCCGTGCTCGAAACCCTGATCGACCGGTAAAATAACGACATGACCGGTGCCGCCCAAACGTCCCGCCATAAGAATGCGCGCAAGATTGGCTTTGGTACCCGGCGTTTCGCCTTCGTACCAGCTCAGGATTTCACGGACGCGGCGCGATAATTTCATGTTTTTCTCCCATAAATTTAGCTTCAAAAGAAGGCTCTTTGATAGCCAATGAAGGCCTCTTTGTCCATCGGCGCTTCGGGATGTCAGGAGGGGCTACCCTTTTCCCCGATAATTGTGCTAAACCATTGTCCGCGTGCCTCTTTCACCTTTTTCTGACGGGGACTTTCATGCGCCTTCTTTCGGCCTTTCAGCGCTTCGATACGACCAATTTGCGCCTACGCATGATATCGGCGGCGATTATGGCCCCCGTCGCTTTGCTGGCCGTTTATTTCGGCGGAATTGTTTTCGGCGCGGTGATAACGGGAGCGGTGACGATCGGATTTTACGAATGGCTGCGCCTCGTGGCTCCCCAAATTCAGCCCCGAACGGCGGGCATCGCGTGCGCCATGCTGGTAACGCTCATGGCTGCGGGCGTTTTGCTTTCTCCCTATTTCGGCGCGGCGTTGGCGGCTATTTTCACGCTCGTTCTCTTTTTTCTTTCCGCGCGCGAGCGCGACGAAGGCGCCGGATGGGTCGCTTTCGGCATCCCTTATCTGGGCGGAAGCGGATTGGCCTTGCTGGCTTTGCGCGCGACTCCCGGACACGGCGCGGCTCTTATCTTTTTCCTTCTGGCCGTCGTTTGGGGAACGGATGTCGGCGCTTTCCTGATCGGATGCCTCGTCGGAGGCCCCAAGCTTGCGCCGTCCATCAGCCCCAGCAAAACATGGGCGGGCTTTTTCGGCGGCATAGCGCTGGCCGTCGTTTTCGGATTCGCCGCGGCGGCGTTATTCGGCGCAAGATGTCTGGAAGCGGCGCTGGCCCTGTCCCTTGCCTTGGCCATCGCCGCGCAGTTGGGCGATTTGTTCGAATCCTATTTCAAACGGCGTTCGGGCGTGAAGGAAAGCGGAGATTTGATCCCGGGACACGGAGGCGTTCTCGACCGCATCGACGGCTTGGTTTTCGCCGGCGTTTTGGCTTATCTGTTCCAAGCGACACTCGGCGAACAAATGAATTGGTGGTAAGAAGATTACTATGACTCGCGTTAAAACAGTTAAATCCGCGACAAAGCGGCGCAAAATCGCCATTTTAGGCTCGACAGGTTCGGTCGGACGCCAGACGATCGATTTGATTTCGCGCGCGCCCACCGGCGCTTATGAAACCGTGGCCCTGACCGCCAATAAAAACGTCGCCCTTCTGGCCAAGCAAGCGCGGGCGTTGAACGCCAAGCTCGCCGTCGTCGCCGACGAACGCCATTACCGGGCGCTGAAGGACGCGCTGGCCGGAACGAAAACCAAAGCCGCCGCCGGTGCGAAAGCCGTCGAGGAAGCGGCCGCCATGGAAAGCGATTGGCTGATGTCGGCCATCGTCGGCGCGGCGGGTTTGCCGGGCACTTTGGCCGCCGCGCGGCGCGGAGGAACGATCGCCTTCGCCAACAAAGAAACGCTTGTCTGCGCCGGGCCTTTGATGATGGAACTTGTCGCCAAAGCGGGAGCCACGCTTCTTCCCGTCGACAGCGAGCATAACGCCATTTATCAGGTTTTCGATTTCGATCACAAAGAGGGTATCGCACGATTGATCTTGACGTGCTCGGGCGGCCCTTTTCGCACTCTGTCGCGCGGCCAGATGGCGAAAGTGACGCCCGAAGCCGCGATCAAGCATCCCGTCTGGAACATGGGCGCGAAAATATCCATCGACAGCGCGACGTTGATGAACAAAGCGCAGGAAATCATCGAAGCCCATTTTTTGTTCCAGATGCCAAGCGCGCAAATCGACGTTCTGGTGCATCCGCAATCCGTCGTCCACAGCATGGTCGAATACCGCGACGGGTCGATACTCGCGCAGCTGGGCTCGCCCGATATGCGCACGCCCATCGGGTTCTGTCTCGCGTGGCCGGAGCGCATGGAAACGCCCGTTCCGAAGCTCGATTTGGCCAAAATCTCGCAATTGACTTTCGGGAATCCAGACCCGAAGAAATTTCCCGCGCTGGGTTTTGCCCGGGAAGCGATGATCAAAGGCGGCACGGCGCCCGCCATGATGAGCGCCGCCAACGAAATCGCCGTGCAGGCGTTTCTGGACAAACGCATCGGATTCCTCGACATTGAGCGCATCGTTGAAACCGTTTTATCGTCGATTCCGCCATCGAAACTGACCGATCTGGACGTTCTGCGCGACGCCGACGCGGCAGCCCGCGCCAAAGCAAAGGAGATTATCGCCTCATGACCTCGCCCTTCGCCGTTGCGGATCAAGCGCGCTTCGTTTCCGGAAAAATCGTTTCGGTCGATTTTTCAGAAATGTCCCCTACCCCCGCTTACGACATCGTGATCGGCCAGAACATTCTGGCGGAAGCGGCGACCATGATCCGCCAGCGTTTGGGCACGCGCCGGTGCGTGATTATTTCCGACACCAACGTCGCGCCTTTGTATCAGGATCGCCTGGAGGCGATTCTCTCCGCGGGCGGACAGGACGTTCTCAAAACGCTTATCATTCCGGCGGGCGAGGCCAGCAAGAACTTCTCAACGCTCGAAACCCTTCTGAACGAGCTTCTGGCTTTGGGCATCGACCGCAAAGTCCTGATCGTCGCCTTGGGCGGCGGCGTCGTCGGCGATATTTCCGGCCTGACTGCGGCGCTGGCTTTTCGCGGGCTCGATTTCGTGCAAGTACCGACGACGCTTTTGGCGCAAGTGGACAGCTCGGTCGGCGGAAAAACGGGCATCGACACGCCTTACGGCAAAAATACCGTCGGCGCTTTCTATCAACCTCGGCTCGTGTTGGCCGACGTCACGATGCTCGATTCCCTGCATGAGAGAGAAATGCGCGCCGGTTACGCCGAAGTCGTCAAGTATGGGCTTATCTCGGACCGCGACTTTTTCCGTTGGTGCGTGGCTCACGGAGGGCAGCTTCTGAACGCCGACCATGAAGCCCAGATTCACGCCGTGAGTTATACCTGCGCCGCCAAAGCCAGGATCGTTTCCGACGACGAACGCGAAGCGGGAAAAAGGGCCTTGCTGAATCTCGGCCATACCTTCGGCCATGCGTTGGAAGCCGCGACCGGCTTTGGATCGACGCTTATTCACGGCGAAGCCGTGGCGATCGGAATGCTGATGTCTTTTCGCCTGTCGGTGAATAAGGGGTTGTGTCCCAAAAAGGATTACGACGACATTCGCGCTCATTTTGCCGACGTGGGGCTGCCGCTCAAGCCTCCTCCCTTCGCCTACGATATCGACCGCCTGATGGAGCTGATGGCGACCGATAAAAAAGCCGAAAGCGGAAGAATTACGGTGATTATGCCTCACGGAATCGGGCACTCCGTCATCGATAAAAACATCGACCCGCGCGAAATCCGCGCCTTATGGAAGGAAGTGCTGGCCTCATGACCTCCAAGACAAAGTTCGTCATATCCGACGAGGAACTCGACTCCCTCCTGACGCGCTATACCCGCGACATCACCGCGCAGGACCGCGCCGGAATGTTCGATCCCATCACGGGGCGCGACGCGGAACTCGACCAGATGACCTTGATTCTCCTTCAACGCTTGCGCAAGAACGTTCTGCTTTTGGGCGGCGCGGGCGTCGGAAAGACCGCGCTTTTCATCGGCCTTGCCCAATGGATCAACCAGAACAAGGTGCCGGCCATGCTGAAAGGCGCGCGCCTGATCGAACTGGAAATGTCGATGATCGGCGCGGGGTCGCAATCGCGCGCCGATCTGGAAGGCCGCTTGATTCCCATCGTCAAGGGCGCGGCCGAACGCAACGCCGAGCGTTCGATGCCGCCCATCATTTTCTGCATCGACGAAATTCATCAATTGATGATCTCGTTCAAGGCGTCGAGCTATTCCGGCATCGCCGATCTGATGAAGCCTTACCTGACGGCGGGAAATCTCTACGTGGTCGGCGCGACGACCCGCGAGGAATACGAAGACTATGTTTCGATCGAACCCGCCATCGACCGCCGTTTTCAGAAAATCGCGCTCAGCACGCCGGATTTGCCGACGACGCTGACCATTTTGATGAATATGAAGGGCAATTTCGAAAAACATTATCGCATCGAAATCTCCCCCGAGGCCTGCCGCCGCATCGTCAAATTGGCCGACCGCTATATCCCCCTCCGCAACAATCCGGATAAATCCATTTTGTCCCTCGACCACGCCTGCGCGCGTTATGTCAAGAATGGCGGCGCGGAATCGCTTGACGTTCCTTCGATCGAAGCGGCTGTGGCTTCGGAAGCGGGCCTCGACGCCGCGGCGGTAAAGTAAGCATTTTCTTTGGTTTGCCGTTTGGCAAATCATTAGAAAATGCTTATCCCCGCGAAAGCGGGGATCCATCTTGGCTTCAAGAAAAATGCTTATCCCCGCGAAAGCGGGGATCCATCTTGGCTTCGAGAAAAATGCTTATCCCCGTCCCTGCCTTCGCAGGCATGACGAGTGAATCTACATCAAGGTTAATTGACCGTCGAAATATCCAGCATTTTCTCATTTATTTCTTAACATTAAATTTGCCGTTAAGAAATAAATAACCAACATATTGAAAGTATTAGATTATTTTGCTTCTTGGGTAGTTTTTTGTTAAAATGAAAATCGAAATTTGATGTTTGATGTTTTTATCGCGAATTATAGGACGGATGCCATTATGACAAAAAACCAGAATTCAAAATACAACGTCGAGACATTGCCTGAAGCTCAAGCGTTGCTTGTGGAGAAATCCGAAGAACTCGAAAGTTTTTTTGGTCAGATACTCTCCTACGTCGATGACCCTCCTTCTCTTGAAGAGATAAAAAAATTTCAAGGAGAACTGCGTCGTTACGATATAGACGTTTTCGTTTTACGGAATTCGTTGAAAAAAGTTCGAGATAATAGCGATGCGTGGGTTATGGCTTCTGACGAATGCAAAGATCAGATTGAAGAAATAAGTCGTTTTGAAACCAAGCTAGCGAGCCAAAGACGGGAAAGAGAATTGCAGTTAGAGAAAAATGCATTAGACTTCGCAGTCTTGCTTTTTAATGCCTCCGTTCCTCCGAGCGCCTTAGCCGCTATTGCCAAGTTAACAGGAGCCAGCGATACTTTGGCTTTATCGGTAGCTGTTTTCTTCTCAACCACCAGCGTAGGGTACTATTTCAGCAAAAGAGCCGACAGACTATGGAACGGCGTTGCAAAAATATTGACACGACAGTCAAAACGCAACTCCGTCCTTACAGCTCAGCCTGTGCCGCCTTGTAAGCCTATCGAAAAAGGCTTAATTGCGCCGCCAAGAATCAACGATAAGTATAGAAGATATAGTTACCATAAGAACAGCCGTTAACCGCCCAGATTATTTTCGCATTTAATAGCAGATTTTTTTGCAAGCTGTGCAGACAGCCACGCGCTTATCTCTTTACGTTTGCCCATGGCTGCGCCAAACGAGAGTCCAACACCCGCCGCCACAACAGGCCAAAGGACTTGAACATTATCTCCAACAGATGAAACTGGAATAATCATATATCCCTCCGTTACGGGTTCATTTTATGCCTTTTTTCCCAATTTCTCAAGCGGATACGAGAGCTTAATACTTTCATGAAAAAGGGCATAATTTCAAGACACTATTATATGCCGCGCTAGACCGCCTCTGCGGCGGGGAACCAGTTTTATTTCCCTTCGTTCAAAAGCGTTCGGATGATCGTGCCCCCATTTGTGGTGGCGAGTTCGAACGTGCGTAATTTCTTTTCGTGCGTCAGATGCAAAATGGAAATCGTCGAGCGCGGCGGCGTGGGTCGCACGAACAGATTTTTTTCCGCATCGAACAGCGGAAGAGCATAGAGCGACAGCCAGTTAAATTCCGCAGGCATGATCTTGAGGGGCAGCCCTTTCGTGTAAACCGCGATGTTCAGGCTTAGCTGGTCGCACATGAACTGCTGTTTCGTCATTCTGGTAAAGCGTTGGAGGCACGCCGTGTATTCGTCACCCCACGCCTTCCATACCGGCGAGGTCGCGCGCATCGCCCAAACGCCCGCGTTCAGCATCGGGCGCGGGAAAATCGCGGCCACGGTTTCGGCGGGAAAATTCGCGCGATACCATTTCAACTGGTATTCCCACGGCTGCGAGCTGAGAAAATAGGGGCGGTAATCGCGATCGATCTCGGCGGCGACGAAAAGCGAATCCTCGGCCGCCGCGCCCGCCAGCATCGTGTCGATCGCTTCGGGCGTTTGCGCCCAGGCGTCGGCGTCCACCAACATATAAACGTCATAGCCCTGAAAAGTGTCGCGGAAATAAGGCCGCGCCGTCAGCGAACGAAACGCGGGCGCTTGCTTCTCCCACGCCAGACGGTCGGGATAGTCGATATCCACACGCGCGGGAACGATCGTCGCGCCAAACGCGGCGATCTGGGCCTTCGCGTCTTCGCCAAGGCCGACATCCAAAACGCCGATATCGAAAGGAACTGAAAACGCGAGCCCGCGCAAAGACCTCAACAGGCCGAGCGCAAGAGGCAAATAAAGATCGTTGGCCGCCGTGATGACAATGTTGCGCGGCTTCGTCAACTAGCCCTGACGCGCTTTATAGCGCGGATTAGTTTTGTTGATGACATAGGTGCGGCCTTTGCGGCGCACAACTTTGCAATCGGCGTGGCGCTTCTTGAGCGATTTAAGCGAATTGGCGACTTTCATAACGATCATCCTTAATGTTCGCCCGCCTTCGCGCGAGGCTTCGGCGGATCGGAGAAACTTGTCCGGCGAAGCTTTAACGTAGCCGGAGAGGCCGCAAAGTAGGGATTAGCGGCCGCGCTGTCAAGGAAATCGCACGGCGTATTCGTTTCGGACGCGTTTGAAGTTTTTCTTGAAAAAAGCGCCAAACGTAACTGTTTATTAACCAAAAAATCCTACTATGGCGCGAGAATACATGGATTGGGATAAAAGTTTTAAATTTCAGAGCGATAGAGACAATCCCGCTGGATTTTCGGCGGGAACAGGAGGCAGGAAGATTAGTAAGTCGCATCCAGCCCTCGTATCCGTTCAGCCCCCTTCCGGCTCTATTTCCCCTTCTGCATTTTTCACGCTTTTTCGGCCCGCGCGTTGCGCGTCGGCGCGGAAAATCCGTCATCTTTCCGGCACTCTCTCTTCCCTCAAACATAAGGAGTTCCTATGGGCAAGCGGCGCGACCAGTTAAACCGCAAAGAAAAAACGTATAACGTCGAACCTCTCTATGGAAGAAATTCGCCTTGGGATCCTCTCAGCAGTCCCGCTTTCGACCGCCGCGATCAAAGTTACGTCCGTAAAGTCAAGCCCCAGAACGCCAACCAGTCCCTTCTTCTGGAAGCAATGGCGGAAAACAACCTCGTCATCGCCGTCGGCCCCGCCGGAACCGGCAAAACCTATCTGGCGATTACGGCTGCCGTCGAAGCCCTCGAAGCGGGGCGCGTGGACCGCATCATCTTGTCGCGTCCGGCGGTGGAAGCCGGAGAAACTCTGGGTTATCTGCCGGGAGATTTGCAGGAAAAAATGTCGCCGTTCCTCAGGCCTCTCTACGACGCCCTTAACGACCGCATGGGCGGAAAGCGCCTTAAACAGCTTTTGGCGGAAGGCTCGATCGAGATCGCGCCGATAGGCTTCATGCGCGGGCGCACGCTGAACAACGCGTTCATCGTCATCGACGAGGCGCAGAACTGCACCTATGTTCAGATCAAGATGCTGCTGACGCGCTTGGGTTGGCATTCGACGATGGTTTTGACGGGCGACCCCGATCAAAGCGATTTGCTGGAAGGATTGTCGGGCCTTAGCGAAATCACGCGCAAGCTTGAAGTCGTTCCGGGCATCGGCGTCGTGCGCATGACCGACAAGGACATCGTGCGGCATCCCTTGGTCGCGAGCATGCTGGGCGTTCTATAGAATCTAGAAAGAATAGTCTGACGGCGCGGCTTCCCTTTGCGACGAAGGCGCGCGCTGATTTGTCATTTCAGCAAGCCTGTAAATAACATCGTCCAACTGATAATATTCGAACCTGTCGCTACCCTCCCTGCCTTTGTACGCAAAGTATAAACTCCCCTCTTCAGAATTGAATATGCAAAGACAGGTATCCTTATCCGCCTCCTGCGCCAAACCGCCTTCGAGGACCAGATTTGTTGCGATACTATCTTTGAACATGAAGAATTTAAATTTGTCGCCGGAAGCCTCATTCAGTTGAAATAAGGCGCGGGGCAATCCCTCCACCCTTCTCTCCCATATATCAAAAATGCGCCTGTGTTCGTTTTGAACCTCTTTCGACGCGTCACTCCAAATTTCCCAAACCGGCTTAGAAAGAGGCAACATCTTTTCCATAATCAATCTCCCGATAAATTAATACGATTTACAATTCGCCCACACCGATACCGCGCCCAAAATACTTGCGCAACAGAGATATATGGTTAAAAGGCGGCGGGATTTATGGGAAGGTTATATTCAGTAATGCTCTAAACGTTATTTACCAAATCGCAAAAAACGGATGCCTCGTAAAAATGTTCCTTGCTCAATGGGCGGGATTTTGGGGCAGGGTTTGTCTACCAAGGAGACTATTTCTCCGTCTCCACCAAAGGTAACCCCCGTCTCACCCGCAGTCGCCCCTGCGACTGCTGTGATTTTTCCCTTTTCTGCACGAAAATCACCGAGTTCTAATCCCATGCCCATGATAAAATCCCCTTTTCTGGTAACAAATTGCTAGATAATGGTAATCTATGATAAATACTTGCGCAATGAGATTTTTTGGTTAACGCATAAAAACGCTCCGAAAACCTCGATAAGCGAAGCTTTATTTTACATCTGTCCGGTTAAAGATTCCTTTCCGGGCGTGCTTTGTTTGTCGAGCAACGCAAATAATTCCTTAACGTTGGAGACCACCTTGAACAAATCGAAATCGGGCGGCTGGGAGAATCCTTCCGTAATCGTTTTTTTGATGAGGGCGATCATCTCGTTCCAATAGCCGTCCTGATTGAACAAAATAATCAGATCGTTATGAAGTTTGAGTTTTTTCCATGTCATGATCTCGAACACTTCGTCCAGCGTGCCGAATCCTCCCGGCAGGATGATGAACGCGTCTGCCCGATCGACCATCATGCGCTTGCGCGTGTGCATGTCGGGAACGACGTGCAGTTCGGTCAATCCCTTATGCTGGATTTCCTGCTCGCGGATATGTTCGGGGATGATGCCGATAACGGTGCCTCCCGCCGCAAGCGCGGCGTTGGCGACGATGCCCATAAGACCGGCGCGGCCGCCGCCATAGACAATGTGCAATTTGCGCCGCGCCAATTCCGTCCCGATGTAGTGAGCCGAGTCCTTAAATTTCTGCGCGACATGATCGGAAGACCCGCAATAAACGCATACAGTCGATAATTTCAAGATACAGTCCTACTTTCGCATGTTGGATGAAAAAAAACAGAATTCTTTGTCCAGTTTATGCCCAATTTACTAAGAATAAACTAACCGGCCTTATTCTCCGTCTTTGCCTTTAGCGCCGGAGTTGGCGCGATCAGGTATTTCCCGATTAATTGAATAAAAGGCCGCGCTTCCTGCATAAAAAGGATCAACGGATAAAATATAAAATCCGGCGCGACGATGCGCTCCATCTCGAACAAAGCGCTGGCCGATACCCGGCTCGACGTATCGACTCCGAAGCGCACGTTCGGCAAACTCCGCGTCGAAATAATAATGGTTTTGATGGCCTCTCTGCGCTCGTCGGATTCGATGCTGAACGGCATATATCCCATCGTCGCGGTGACCAGAAAACGATAGCCGCTCTCCTGTTGGGCGCAGCGCACGTCGAAATTCAATCCGTCAAGGCAAAAGCAAAACCTTTCAAGCGTCTTGGCCGAAAGATTCTCGAATTCCTTGTCGAGCTTCTGCAACAATTCCCCGAAATTCGGCGAAAAGTCGGAAGCCGGAGAAACAGCGACGGCGGAAGCGGGGTCTGGCATCGAAGGAAAGCCTGAAAAACGAGGGAGGGATTTGCAGTTGGATTCGCCGAGGAGATATCATACACTTTGAGGGAGCCTTATGACAGCGTTAATCTGCTTCTCTGTCAAGGACGCGCAGTGAAATGCGCCGGAATTTCGTTTAAAAGCGCCAACGCACATAAAGGAAAAAGTCATGACGAACGACAAACCTATCCTTTCTTTCCACCCTGCGGGTTGGCCTTTTATGGCGCTTGCCGTCGGCATAACTTTCTTCCTGTCCTTTATTGGCATTGCGTCTTTCTTTGTCGGCCTTGTGATAACGGTTTGGTGTTTTTATTTCTTCCGCAATCCCGAACGGGTTACCCCCGTACGTTCCGGCCTTTTGGTCAGCCCGGCGGACGGCAAAGTCATCGCCATAGAAGACGTCGTTCCCGACGCCGAATTCGGCCTTGGCGACCTACCCCTGACGCGCATCAGCATCTTTTTAAGCGTGTTCAACGTGCATGTGAACCGCATTCCCGCCGATGGCAAGATTATTGCCCGTCGTTACCGTCCGGGAAAATTTTTCTATGCTTCTCTCGATAAAGCCAGCAAGGAAAACGAACGCATGGCGTTGACGATCAAGCTTTCGGGCGATCATCCGTACGCGGGGCAACACATCGGCGTCGTGCAAATCGCCGGTCTTATCGCCCGCCGCATCGTGTGCGACGCGCAGGAAGGGCAGGAAGTCAGGGCGGGCGATCGTTTCGGCATTATCCGCTTCGGCAGCCGCACGGAGGTTTATTTGCCCAAAGGCGTTCATCCTTTGGTTTCCGTAGGGCAAACGATGCTTGGCGGAGAAACGGTTTTGGCCGATCTTCTCTCGGTTGAAGCCGCCCGCAGCGGGGAAGCGCGCCCATGACGGACGAACGCCCTCTCTCGCCCCGCCGCACGGCCAAGGACCTTCCTTTGACGCGATTGCTTCCCAACATTCTGACTCTGCTCTCGCTTTGTTCGGGCTTGACCGGCGTTCGCTTTGCGATGCAGGGATTATGGGAATACGCCGTTCTGGCGATCGTTATCGCTTCCATTTTCGACGTTTTGGACGGGCGCGTCGCGCGCCTGCTGAACATCGCCAGCAAATTCGGCGCGGAATTGGACAGCCTTTCGGACGCGATCAGCTTCGGCGTGGCCCCCGGCTTCATCATGTACGAATGGACTCTGAAAGACGCGGAAAGCATCGGCTGGATCGCCGTTCTGATTTTCGCCGTGTGCTGCGCCTTGCGCCTCGCGCGGTTCAACACGATGCTCGACGATCACGATCTTCCGGCGTGGACCAAACGTTATTTCACGGGCGTTCCGGCTCCGGCGGGAGCGTCCCTTGGCTTGCTGCCTTTGGCCTATGTTTTGCAATTCGGCAGCGCCGCGCAGCTTCCCGCTTCGGTCTGCGCGTTCTGGATGCTTCTGGTCGGCGGCCTTATGGTCAGCCGGTTGCCGACTTTCTCTTTGAAGGGATGGAGGATCGAGCCTTTGTGGGTCGCGCCGCTTTTCGTCGGCGTTGTCGCGCTTGTCGCCGGATTGATTACGAATACGTGGTTGACTTTATCTGGAGCGGGAACCCTTTACGTTCTCATGTTGCCCGTCGGCTGGTACAGCTATCATTCGCGCGCCAAGAAGGAAGCGGGGCAGTCGCGGTTGTGAGCTGCGCGTCAGCGCCGGTCACAAAGCAGTCGCCCCAAATGGAGAACTTTATGACAAAACCAAAACACGTCGAAATTCCCCTGCCCAAAGGCGGCGCGATCAAGGTCGGCGACGATCTGCCCTTGGTCTTTTTTCTGGGCCCGTGCCAGATGGAATCGCGCGCGCATGCGCTGGAGACATCCGCCGCGATCAAGGAAATCGGCGAAAAATTCGGCGTCGGCGTCGTTTATAAAACATCGTTCGACAAAGCCAACCGCTCGTCGATCAAGACCGAGCGCGGCATCGGGTTTGAAAAAGCGTTGCCGATATTCGCGGAAATCCGGAAAAAAACGGGATTGCCCGTCCTGACCGACGTTCACGAACGCGAGCAATGCGCGCGCTTGGCCAAAGTCGTCGATATTCTGCAAATTCCCGCGTTTTTATGCCGCCAAACCGATTTGCTTTTGGCAGCCGGAGAAACGGGCCGTGTGATTAACGTGAAAAAAGGCCAATTTCTCGCGCCGTGGGATATGAAGAACGTCGCGGCGAAAATCGCCTCGACCGGCAACGATAAAATCATGCTGTGCGAGCGCGGCGCGAGTTTCGGCTACAATACGCTCGTGTCCGACATGCGCAGCCTGCCGATTATGGCCGAGACGGGATATCCCATTGTGTTCGATGCCACGCATTCGGTGCAGCAGCCGGGCGGCCAAGGAGAAACAAGCGGAGGCCAACGCGAATTCGTGCCCGTCCTCGCGCGTGCCGCCGTGGCCGTGGGAGTCGCCGCCGTTTTCATGGAAGTCCACGAAGACCCCGACAACGCGCCCTCCGACGGCCCGAATATGATCAAGCTGAAAGATTTGCCCGCGCTGATCGAAACGCTGATGGCGTTCGATAGGTTGGCCAAAAAGTAGATTAACGCAACGTCAGTCCGGGAAGAAATACCCTGCGGAGAAAAGGGAGGTCATGTAACATTTCCTCAGGCTGCTCAAGAAAGCCATCATATCTGCTACGGAGTCCACTATAGAATAGACTGTCACCGGTCAACGAGGCGTTCATGCCTGTGTACATGGCGAAGCAAATTGCCATCGCCGCAAACCCAAATTGAAAAGTTGGTGAAGAGATTGCGCCGATGACGCATGCGGCAGTGGCAATGCCTGCAGCCTCAGTCATACCGACACAAAAAGTCGCCTCCAAAAACTGAACCGGAGATGTAACTGCCGTCGCCGCTATCGCAAACGCGGTCCGGATTCCGGATTTACCGGCATTAATGATTGTTTGTCCCGCGCCCATTATTAACTCCTCATAAAAATATGATTTCAAAAAATACATTTTCCGCCTGATGCGGGAATACTCTTTTTTTGTACCATAAAATCATGAAAGCAATTGCGCAAAAACCGCGTTAACCATGATTTTTAATAAAAAATCATCGTCATTCCCGCCCCGTGTCGGAGCACGGGGCGGGAATAACAGCAAAAGGGAGATTAATACTCCACCACTTCCAGCCCCTCGCCGATTTGGCGCAGGGCGGTTTTTGCGGCTTCGTTCAGCATAAAGCCCCCCGGAAGTTCGACTTCCGCCTCTTCTCCGTTATCCAATTCCAAGGCCAAAACGACTTGCGCGCGGCCTTTGGGCGTCGAAGCCAAAACTTTATGAATTTCCGCGACGGGCGAAGGCTCGAATAATTTTATACGAACGCCCTTCGCCGCGCGCGCCGCGGCGTCGGCCAAAGGCTCGATGTTGCGCGCGATAAAGCGCAAATCTGACGAGCCTTCCACATTTCTCCCGCCCGCGCCGAACGTATTGGTTTGGGCGTCAACTTCGATCAGAACGGCCTGCCCCGTTTCCAGAATATCGCGCTTTTGGGCCAGCAATTCCGAAAACACCGTGACTTCAAACGCGCCGCCGCCGTCGGACAATTGCACGAAGGCGAATTTGTTTCCCTGTTTGGAGGTGCGTTCCTGTTTCGACACGACGATGCCCGCGAGCTTGAAACGGCTCGACGCCGCCTCGCGCTTTTCGGAAATTTTACTGACCTGAACGACGCCCATGCGTTCCAAAATGGCGCGGTAATTGTCCAAAGGATGCGCGGACATATAAAACCCGAGCGCCGCAAATTCATGCTGAAGGCGCGTCAGGTCGTCCCAGTTTTTGACTTGCGGCAAGGGCGGGCGCGAAGCATCGGATTGGTCAGCGAACATATTCGCTTGTCCGCTCACAGCTTCGGCATGTTTTTGCTGGCTGTGCTTGAGCAGAACGTCGATTCCCGCGATGACCTGCGCCCTATTCTTATTCAAACAGTCAAAAACCCCCGCTGCCGCCATGTTTTCCCATTGCTTGCGGTTCACGGCATGCGCGTCGATGCGTTCGGCGAAATCAAAAAGGTCTTTAAACGCGCCGTTTTGACGGGCCTCAACTACTCCCTTCATCGCCGCTTCGCCGACGCCTTTGATAGCAGCCAAAGCGTAGCGAATGGCGGCCTTACCGGAAGTTTCCTCGACGGCGAATTTCGGAAAAGAATGATTGACGTCGGGCGGAAGCAAGGGAATGCGGTTGCGCGCCAATTCCTGACGAAACACGTTGAGCTTGTCGGTGTCGCCCATTTCGAAATTCATCGCGGCGGCGAAAAATTCGACCGGAGTGTTGGCCTTCAGGTATGCCGTCTGATACGCGACGAGCGCATAGGCCGCCGCGTGGCTTTTGTTGAATCCATAGCCCGCGAATTTGTCGATCTGGTCGAAAATCGTTCCGGCCTGATCGCTCGGAACATTATGTTTTTTCCCCGCGCCCTTGATGAAATTCGCGCGTTGCGCGGCCATTTCCGAGGCTTTCTTCTTGCCCATCGCGCGGCGCAGCAAATCGGCCGCGCCGAGGCTGTATCCCGCGAGCAACTGCGCCGCCTGCATCACCTGTTCCTGATAAATCAGGATGCCGAACGTGTCTTCCAGAATAGGGCGCAGGGAGGGATGGAGATAATCGACTTCTTCCTCGCCTTTTTTGCGCTTGATATACGTCGGAATATTGTCCATCGGGCCCGGACGGTACAAAGCGACGAGCGCGATGATATCCTCGAAACGGTTGGGCTTCATCTTGCGCAGAACGTCGCGCATGCCCGAACTTTCAAGCTGGAACACGCCCGTCGTGTCGCCTTTAGCCAGCATTTGAAACGTCTTGGCGTCGTCGAGCGGCAGATGCGTGAGATCGATGTCGATATTCCGTTTTTTCAAAAGTTCAACCGCCATCTGCAAAACGTCGAGCGTTTTGAGGCCCAGAAAGTCGAACTTGACCAAGCCCGCCTGTTCCACGGTTTTCATGTTGAACTGCGTCGCGGGCAAAGGCGAATCTGGATCGCGGTAAAGCGGCACCAATTCGACCAAAGGCCTGTCGCCGATCACGACTCCCGCCGCGTGCGTGGACGCATTGCGGAAAAGGCCTTCCAGTTTCAGCGCAATATCCATCATCTGCGCGATTGTCGGATCGTCGTCGCGCATTTTCCGCAAGGCCGGTTCGCTTTCGATCGCCTGTCCGAGGGTTAAAGGATTGGCGGGATTGTTCGGAACCAGTTTGCAGATTTTATCGACGTAGCCGTAGGGAATCGCCAGCACGCGGCCCACGTCGCGCAACGCCGCGCGCGCCTGCAATTTGCCGAAAGTGATGATTTGCGCGACGCGGTCTGCGCCGTATTTTTCCTGAACGTAGCGAATGGTTTCGTCGCGTCTTTCCTGGCAAAAATCGATGTCGAAGTCGGGCATCGACACGCGTTCGGGATTCAAAAAACGCTCGAACAGCAAGCCGAAGCGCAACGGATCGAGGTCGGTGATGAGCAGCGACCACGCGACGACCGACCCCGCGCCCGAGCCGCGTCCGGGCCCCACGGCAACGCCGTTTTGCTTCGACCATTTGATGAAATCGGAAACGATGAGAAAATAGCCCGCGAAGCCCATCGCGATGATCGTATCGAGCTCGAATTTCAGACGGTCTTCGTATGCTTTGCGATCCGGCGTTCCCGCCGCGTCAAGCCGCGCCTTCAGGCCTTCTTTCGCCTGCGCGCGCAATTCCTGCTCCTCGCTGCGGCCTTTGGCGGTCGGAAAAGCGGGCAAAATCGGCTTGCGCGCCGGCGGCATATAGGCGCAGCGTTTGGCGATCACAAGCGTGTTGTCGCAGGCTTCGGGCAGATCGGCGAAAAGCGCGCGCATCTCGGCGGCGGATTTAAAGCAATGATCGCGCGTCAAATGGCGGCGGTTTTTATCCGCGACGACCCTTTTATCGGCGATGCACAGCAAAGCGTCGTGCGCTTCGAACATATGGGGCTCGCCGAAATAAACGTCGTTGGTCGCCGTCAAGGGAAGATCGTATTTATAAGCAAGATCGATAAGGGCGCGTTCGATGCGTTGTTCGGCGGCGCCTGTGGCTCCGCCGTGATGCCGCGTGATTTCGATATAAAAACGCCCGTTAAAAAGCGCGGCGTATTTCTTGGCCGCGACTTCCGCCGCGTCGTTCTGGTTGCCGAGCAAAAGCCGCCCGATTTCGCCTTCAATGCCGCCCGAAAGAGCGATAAGGCCTTCGGCATGCTTCGCCAATTCGTCGGCCGTGACGAAAGGATCGGCGCGGTTCTGTTCGACGAACGACAGCGTGACCAAAGACGACAGATTGCGGTAACCCGTTTCATTTTGAACGAGAAGGACGAGCTGGTCGTACCCGTCCCGCGTCATCGTTTTAAGCGATGCCTGTTCGGGACGCAGAACGGCGATCTGGCAGCCGATAATCGGCTGAACGCCAGCCTCCGACGCCGCCTGGCTGAATTCCAGCGCGCCGAACAAATTGCCTTTGTCGGTCAAAGCGACGGCCGGCATTTCGTATTGCAAGCAAAGTTTGGCCAGGTCTTTACGCGGCGGCGTAGAGCCGTCTTTCGGTTTTTCCTCGACGACTTTTATCGCGCCCTCGGCGAGCGAATAGGCGGAATGAACGCGAAGATGGATGAAGGAGGGAGAGGACATCATAATAACCGGTTTCGACCAAAACGAACGCTACACCAAGATAAATCAAAATTCTTTGGTTAATTTTTTAGCCCTAAAAACAGCTTTTGGCATTAAGCACGGTTAAGGCAAGCGCTTAGCACATCGATGACGTCGGCAATTTCCGGCATCGGGCGGCAGGCGGCGCGTTTCCGGAATAGGGAGAGGGAAAGATATTGCCGGGGGTCAAGATGCCGGAGAACTAAGAATAACTAACGAAAGAGTCCCTTTAAATATCTCGTCATTTTCGGCTTAAAGTTCCGGCAAAAACCGATCTCCGTTTTCATAGCGCCGGAAGACGTCGCCGCCGGTTTGGACTCTCCGACCGTTTTTTCAAACCCTCTACCGCATATGATGCTTTCGACGTCATCGGGGCTATGGCCGACGGTATTCTTGGGATTTTCGTGCGTCTCGAAAGAAAGCGCGAAAACCTCCGGCCCCGCATCCGAAACGAGTTTGACGAATTTTTCCACATCCGGAAATTTCAGATAATGGATGAAATTCAGCGCCGTAATGATCGACGGCTTTCTTCCTTCGCAAAGCTCTTTCAATTTTTTCGCATCGACGTCGCGCGCGTCGCAAAGAAAAAGACGTATTTTCCCGTTCGCCGGGTTTTCGGAAAGCCTTTCATTTCTCGTATCGACGATGTCTTGCAGTTTGCGCCTCTCCGCTTCACCCTGAGCGCCCGCGAAATCGATGACGAGCGCGTCGAATCCTTTTTCGGCCAGCCTCATCGCCGTTCGCCCGCACCCGCCGCCGAAATCGATCGCAAGAGGTTTTCGCCCCGAAGAATGTAACCGCTTCAATACTTCCGCCTGAACCAGAACCCATTCAAGGACCGGCGGCACGTGTATCAACTCTTCAGTGCCGTAATAGGGCATGCAAGAGAGAGGCGCTATCGTCGTGACATAGCGTACGTCGGTTTCTTCCTCCGGCAAACTTCTTTTTTTCTTCGGTTCAAGCATCATCTTTTTCAAAAAATAATTTCCTTGGCATCGGCGCGCCGATTTTATTTTTCAGAAAACCAAAAGTTTTTCTGTTTTATCGTCGCCGAAATCAACCGTTCACGGCGAAGGCGCGCACTCCTGCGAAAACGTGTTCATTGGGGCGCGAGCGAACATGTCTCCGAGAAGATACATTGCAAGCGGGGTAAGAGGCGTAACAGTCGGATCTAAAATGCCCATCGACGTGGCTGTGAATAAGCTGATAAAAACCCCTGCCTCCCCCGCGAGCAATATCTTCGCTCTCGCCCCAAATGAATGCCGGCCCACCTCGGGATAGAAACCATAATCTCGCGCGGAAAAATTTCCCGCTATGAAAGCCGCCTCGTTAAGCACTGCGTTCACCGGAGAGACGGTGCCAAGATGCACGCACACGATCTGCCCTATCGCCATGCCGACGCTATATAATGTCTCCGGCTTGGTAATTTCTCTGCCGACAATGCGCGCGCCTTCGATGCATGAATCGAGGGTCGTCCGCACCGCTTCTTGGGCACCTGATGCTTTCCGCGCAAATTGGAAACGCGCGGCTTTGGGAAATAGAGAAACGGTTTTCATGTAATAATCGCCTTTCAAAACTTGAAAACTTACGGCCCCATACTACACGAAATCTATGAAAGTAAAAAAGAAATCCCGCCATTCAATGCTTTCTTTCTTTTAGATCAATATGTTAATTGTTTTTACGATTTTGGGGTCTTTACAAAAAAACTTTATAAAAATCACTCATTAATCACGCACGTTTCGACCCACCACCTTTGCCTCATGACGCGGATTTGCTGGGCGGCGGATTTTGCCGAAGCCGCATCGGGAAAAATGCCGAAGCACGAAGCGCCGCTTCCCGACATGCGCGCCAGCAAACATTCGCCGGACGCTTCCAGAACGCCGACGATCTCCTCAATCTCCGGCATCAGGCGGCAGGCGGGCGCGTAAAGATCGTTGCCGCGAAGCTTCAACGCCGCGACAAGTTCTTGCGCCGTCGCGGGCGTTTTTTCCAGACGCGACAGGGGCGAAAATTCATCGCCCTTGTCGCGGTATTCTTTATAAACGGCGGGCGTCGGCAATCCCTTGCCCGGATTGATCAGCACGATATCGGCGCGGGGCAATTTCGGCGCGGGCAAAACGCCCGTCGCCGTCATGTAAGTATTTTCTATTTTCACGCAAACGGGAACGTCCTGCCCGTGAAGCGCCGCCGCCTGCATGAGGCGCGGATCGTCTTTCGCCAATCCCCAATGCCGCCCCAAAGCGCGCAAAGCAGCCGCGGCGTCGCTCGATCCGCCGCCGATGCCGGAAGCTATGGGAAGATTTTTCACCAAAACAATATGCGCGTCGAGTTCGTGCCCCGTCAGTTCGGCCAAAGACCGCGCCGCCTTGACGACGAGATTGCTTTCCGGGTCGTCGTGCGCCAAAGCCTCGGCCCAAGGCCCCGTGATTTCAAAACGAAAATCTTTTCCGGCACGCAAGGCGATTTCGTCGCCGATGGAAGCGAACGCAACAATACTGTCGAGATCGTGATAGCCGTTCGCCTGCCTGCCCGTGATGTGCAGGTACAGATTAAGCTTGGCCGGAGCGAATTCGCGGATAAGGGTCATGGGAACGATCTTTTACGCGATTTGGGCTCAAAAACAACCCCGAAGCGCAACCAATCCCCCGCCAAGCTCAGCAGAAAGAACGGCACGGCGTGACAAGCGGCGTTCGCCTGAGAGGAACCATAGGAATGCGATGGGCGCGGATGAGCCCGGAAATTTCCTCCTTCGCGAGTTTTCTTGCAAATTCTCCATCGAGGAGAGACTGATCTCCCTCGCGCGGGCTTGCGCCGTAAAATTCGTGGATTTCCGCAAGGGTCATTGTCACGCCGCCATTGTACCGGCATCTGACGTCTTGAACCGGAAGCGTGACGGCTTGCTCCGCCCGATCATAGGGGATGGCGACGGCATGAAGGCCGTTATAAGACAAACCATGTCTCGGCGCGGTTATGACAAGATAGCCTTCTATCCCTTGGAGGGGCCGCCACAATTCGACGGCGTCTATCGGTTCGTGATCCAAAGGAGGAGAAAGAAAAACGGCCTTCCCCGTTCGAATTTTATGTTCGACGCCAACTATTTTTTCCGGAAAAAGACTCTGCCATTTGTATGAATGCGGGCCGTAAGTCAGTTTTGCAGAATCTCCGGATACCGTTATGCAATACTCTTTGCTGCCGCCGCCGGCAGCGATGAAATAGGTCGTTTGCGACACGCCCCGAACGGTTTCCATCACGCGTTGTTCATAAAATTTCAGCGACCCTACCGGCGCAAAGAAACAACGGCCATTGGCGTCGAAAATGACGGTGCCCTTATTGCGTTTTTTGATCGCTTGGACGATTTCAAACCGCTCCATCCCTTCAAGGGGCTGGGGCGCGAGAGGACTTGGATTCCAGAACGTTGCGTCGCAAGCGACTGCGCAAACTCCGCCTTGGGACATCATTTTTCTCCCTTTGCCGCCGTGCGGCGGCCTTGCGTCGCCGCTAACGAAGGGCGCGGCGACAAAACCCCCACATCAAGTTAGTCCGGCGATTCGCGCTTCAGAGAAAAGCGCTAAGGCTTTTCTCTGAAGCGATCGCGGACTGAGCCGGAAAATTTCCGGCGTGGGAGATCGGATATGTGCGGGAGAAAAATAAAAAAAGCCCCCGCACAACGCGATCACCCGCCAGGGATCACAGTGCGGAAGCTTGACGCTTTCCAATTCTGTGACGCTTTAGCTGTTGTTAACGCGGCAGCAAGCTGCTCCTGTCAAATCCCGCGGATTGGCTTTTATTCGCCAATCGAATCGACGCCATATAAGAAAAATTTTCCGATATTGTCAAGTAACCGGTGTTTTATCGCGCCGGAGAGTCTTTCAGATCGAGCGTGTAATCGGGGACGTTGGCGCCGACGTCCTGCTCGCGAAATCCCGCCGATTGGAAATTGCGCGCGGCGCAATCGCCGTCCCCGTCGATGCGGAAAGCTTTTTTATCGACGCAAAAAATATATTTTCCGTCCCATTCCATCGGTTTGGCGTCTTTCTGGCCTTCCGTCACCGCGCGCGCGTAATAATAATAAAAACGCTGCGAGAGGGACTGTGCGTAAACGCGCGCGCATTGGCCCGGCTCGATCAGCCACCAGCCTTCGGACACCCAATTATCGGCTTTGTCGTCCGCATCGCCGCGATAGGCGAGCGCGGCTTCGAGCGCGACCGACGTCCTGTTGCAAAAAGACATGGCCGCAAAGGCTTCGCGCGGATTGCCTCCCGCGGCACAAACAAAGACGAACAACGCAAGAGCAACAGGAAGGGCGCGGATAAAGGAAGAATATTTCATGACTATTCGACGGATTTCACAGATTTAGCGACTCTTTCGATCTATCACATCTCGCCCGCCGAAGCCAAGCCTTGCTAATCCGCAAACGGGTCCTTCATCAGGATCGTGTCGTCCCGCTCGGGGCTCGTCGAAAGCAGAATGACCGGCGTTTCGATTATTTCCTCGATCCGGCGGATGTATTTCAACGCCTGAGCCGGTAAATCCGCCCAGCTCCGCAAGCCGTGCGTGTTGCAGTTCCATCCTTCGCAGATGTCGTAAACCGGCTCGACCGACGCTTGGGCTTGCTGGCCCGCGGGAAGATAGTCGATTGTTTTGCCGTCGAGCTTATAGGCGTGGCAAATTTTCAATTCCTTGAAAACGTCGAGGATGTCGAGTTTCGTCAAAGCGATCCCGTCGATCCCTCCCGTTTTGACCGCTTGGCGCAAGGCGACCGCGTCCAGCCAGCCGCACCGGCGCTTGCGCCCCGTATTAGTGCCGAATTCCTTGCCGCGCGTGCCAAGCGTCTCGCCGTCCTCGCCTTTGTCCTCGGTCGGGAACGGCCCCGCGCCTACGCGCGTCGTGTATGCCTTGCAGATTCCCACGACGCGGCCCACGGTTTTCGCGCCGATGCCGGAGCCCACAGCCGCGTTCGCCGCGACCGTATTGCTGGACGTAACGTAAGGGTATGTTCCGTGATCGACGTCGAGCAACGCGCCTTGCGCTCCCTCGAACAGCATCAGCTTGCCTTGCTTGCGCGCCGCTTCGAGCCGCGACCAGACCACGCCGACGTAAGGCATGATTTGGGACGCGATATCCATGATCTTTTCGTAAAGCCCGTCCGTATCGAAATTTTCGACGCCGAAGCCTTTCAGCAAGGCGTTGTGATAATGCAGCAGATAATCGAGCTTCGCGCGCAAAACTTCGGGTTCGCCGAAATCGCAAAGCCGGATCGCGCGGCGCGCCGCTTTGTCTTCGTAAGCGGGGCCGATGCCGCGTCCCGTCGTGCCGATTTTGGCTTCGCCCCGCGCGGCTTCTCTTGCGCGGTCGAGCGCGGCGTGAACCGGAAGAATAACAGGGCAATTTTCGGCAATGAGAAGATTTTTCGGCGATATCTCGATGCCTTTTCCCTTAAGCTCCGCGATTTCGTTCAGCAGATGCCACGGATCGACGACGACGCCGTTGCCGATGACCGAAAGCTTGCCTTTGCGCACGATGCCCGAGGGAAGCAGGCTAAGTTTATAAGTGACGCCGTCGATGACAAGCGTATGTCCGGCGTTATGCCCGCCCTGATAGCGCACGACGATGTCCGCGCGGTACGAGAGCCAATCGACGATCTTGCCTTTGCCTTCATCGCCCCATTGGGAGCCCACGACGACGACGTTTTTCATAATATTACCGGCAGTTCAGGCGCTTCGGGGCAAGGCATCCCGCGAGCACCGATTCATCACCCGCCTTGCAGCTTTTTCTAGCCGAAAAGAAACGAAAAGGAAAAGAAAAAAACACCGTCATTCCCGCGAAAGCGGGAATCCAGCGCCGCGTGTCTGGACGGTAAGAGTCTTAGGCTTTTATCTTGCCCGCGCCGCAACGCGAACCAGCGTTTCTTCTTCCTCGGCTTCTGCGGCTTTCCACACGAACCTGACGCGGTTCTGGATGCCCGTCAGAAGATCGTACGACACGCGGTCGCTAAAGGCCGACAGTTCTTCGATCGGAAGGTCCTCGCCCCATAACGTGACTTTGTCGCCGACGACGGCGTCGGCGCAGGGGCGCAAATCGACCGCAGCCATGTCCATCGCGACGCGTCCGACCAAGGGGCAGCGTTCGCCGTCGACCAGAACGACGGCGCCCGGCCTTACGATGCGCGGAAAGCCGTCGCCGTAGCCGACCGACGCGATGCCCACCGGCATGTCTTCGGGGCAGGTAAAGGCCGCGCCGTAGCCGACGTTGTCGCCGCGCCTGAATTTCTGGACCGCGATAAGCTCGGTCCGGAAGTTCATGACCGGTTTGAGCCCCAGCGATTCCGCCGACCGTCCTTCCAAAGGCGACGCGCCATAAAGCGCGAGGCCCGGGCGAATCCAGTCATACTGCATCTCGGGAAAAGCGAAGGCCGCGGCGGAATTACAGAAGCTTTTTTGGCCGGGCTTATCTTTAATAAATTTTTGGAACGCGGCGATTTGCTTTTGGTTTATCGGTTTTTCGGGTTCGTCGGCGCAGGCAAAGTGCGACATGATTCCGACGGGTTGATGCACCGAGGAACTTTCCGATAAAATTCGAAACGCCTGCGCTTCCGTTTCGGGGGAAAATCCGAGACGTCCCATCCCCGTGTCGATTTTAAGCCACGCGTGAATTTTCGACGGAAGTTTCGCTTGTTTCAGCCACTCGACCTGATGATCGCTGTGAAAGACGACGGAAAATCCCTGTTCGGAAGCCAAGGCCAGTTCTTCCGGCGCGAAAACGCCTTCGATCAGCGTGATCGGCGTTTGGACTTTGGCTTGGCGCAACGCTATCGCCTCGTCGATGCAGGCCACGCCCAAGGCGTCAACGGAACCTTCCAATCTTTGCGAAACAGAACGGATCCCGTGCCCATAGCCGTTGGCTTTGACCATCGCCATGACTTTGGCTCTCGGCGCTCGAGCTTTGATCGTCTCAAGGTTATGAAGCAGGTTCGCCGTCGAAAGCGTGCAAAGTGTTTTCCGTGCCATCTATTCAAAGTCCCTGCATAAATAAGTAGATCAATCCTGTTGAGAGCCTTTTGCAAGGTGTAGGCCAACGGATTGATACTTAAGCCCTATTATGACGCACATGCGAACGCATGCACTAATATGTTGATAGGTATACGATATTCCACGGAAAAGGCAATGTTTTTGCGAACCCCGAACTTAAGGGGTTAAAGGCTTGGATTATCCCAATTCCGTCTGGCTCAAAATGCCGCCGACGCGCACAGGCTCGATCTTCACAGCCAGTCCCGTCGCGTCGTCCGTCGTCACCGCCACGCCGCAAACCGTCGCGGGCCCTTCGGCGGGAGACTTGCGTTCGGGCGGCGGCGTTTGGCGCGTGAATCGCCAAATGGCGGTGTCTTTTTTTATACCGACGACGCTGTCGTAATCGCCGCACATGCCCGCGTCGGACATATAGGCCGTCCCGCGAGGCAAAATATGCTCATCCGAGGTGGGAATATGCGTGTGCGTGCCGATGACCGCGCTGACGCGTCCGTCGAAAACGTGCGCGAAGGCCATTTTTTCGGATGTCGCCTCGCCGTGAAGATCGACGAAAATTTGCAAGTTTCCGGAAAGTTTGCGCGCACCCAAAAATTTTTCCATCGCGGCGAAGGGATCGTCGAGCGACGGTTCGACAAACAACCGCGTCATCGCGTTGACGATCAAAAGCTTGCGCCCGCCGAGCGCGGAAAGCGGATAAAAACCGCTTCCCGGGGTCCCTTCGGGATAATTCAAGGGCCGAACGATGCGGGGTTCGCGATCGATCGAGGTCAAAAGTTCCTTTTGCTTCCACGCGTGATTGCCCAAAGTCAGGCAGGAAACGCCCTGAGCCAGAAATTCTTCCGCCATTTTCATCGTGACGCCAAGGCCGCCCGCCGCGTTTTCGGCATTGACAATGATCGCGTCCGGCTTGAAGCGTTCTTTAAGTTTCGGCAAATGCTGCGCCAGCCCTTCGCGCCCGCTGCGCCCCACGACATCGCCAAAAAACAAAATAATCATCGAATGCCTCCCTCGGACGGGGGGCACAGCCCGTCGCCGAATAACGCGGACATGCCGCACGCCGAACCGAACAAGGTTACCGCGTCATTCGCGCCCTCCCTGGTCTTGGCGAAAATTTGGGTGCGCTCGGCGACGTCGCCGTAGAGCGTATGCAGGTACAGCCGGTAATTTTCGGCGCGCGACGCGCTGTCCGCGCCTTGCATCAGCGCCGCGCATGTGGTGTCGAGGAACGTATTAGGGTTTTTCCCCTCCGCGCTCAGATAGGTTATCGACCGCGTGGCGTAATCTTCCTTGGCGGCGTTCGCGCCCGCGCGACGCCCATAGGCGTTCAGTTTTTCGAGGCCATAAGGATAGTCGTTAACGGAAGGGCACGCCGACGCGTCGGGAAGGCCGAAGCCGTTTTTGCCTCCCAGAGGGCGCGAAGCCGTCAGATAAAGATAAGACGACGGCGACGCGAGGACATAGCGCAAGCCGATGTTTTGCCTGCTCACGGCGCCGTACGCGGCGGAAAACGCGGCATATCGCTGAATGAAATTCGCGCCCGCGCCGAATCCCGCGATGACGATTTCCTTCAAATCCGGAAAAGCGTTGCGGTCGGACAAATACATCAAAAGCAAATCCATAACCGTGAAGGAACTGACGCTTTTCGTCGACGGAACCGGCATGGAATCGTCGCCCGAACTCCATCCCAAGACCTGCCACGCGGCGAAGCCCCGGCCTCTGTCGGGAAGATAATCGGCAAAACGAACGATGTCGGAGGGAAGCAAAAATTGCGGCGCAAGAATAATCGTCGCCGCGTTCTGGCTTCCGGCCAAAGCCGAAATGACGGCCAGCGCGGCGTTCGCGTCGCGGGATTCGTCATGAACGACCACGATCGCGCGCGTCAGGCCCGCATGAATCCCTTCGAGCGGGTGATTGGCGGCAAGAGGAACCAGTTGCGGTTCGGCGTCGGCAGGCGCATCGAACGGCAGCACGGGAAAATAGGCGGTCGCGGGAACGGTCTCGTCCGCGCGCGCAGAGCCGGAGACACCGAGCGGCGGCCCGACGAAGAAAAAAAACGTTAGAAGAAGAAAAATACGCATGAAGGAAACATTTAAAGGACTTTTTGCGGGATTCGGCAAGAAATCTCTCCGAACTCTTGCTTTTCTCCCTGTTCTTGCGAAGAATGCTCGGCATGACGAGCGTTCTCGATAAGAATCAACAAGCGAAAATCCTGACCCCGGACGCGCGGCGATTGATGTCGGCTTTGGGCGGACAGGCGCGCGTGGTGGGCGGAGCGGTGCGCGACGTTCTTTTGGGGCGCGCCGTCGGCGATATCGATCTGGCCTCGGCCTTGCCGCCCGAACGCGTGATGGAAATTCTGGGAACGGCGGGAATCAAAACCGCGCCGACCGGATTTGCTCACGGCACGGTCACGGCCATCATCGATCATAAAGGCTATGAAATCACGACGCTGCGGCGCGACGTGCAGACCGACGGACGCCACGCCGAAGTCGCCTTTACCGGCGATTGGCGGGAAGACGCCGCGCGGCGCGATTTCACGCTTAACGCGCTTTACGTCGATGCGGACGGAAATTTGTACGATTATTTCGGCGGCGCGGAGGACGCGAAAGAAGGGCGCGTGAAATTTATCGGCGATGCGCGCGCGCGCATCCGCGAAGACGTTCTGCGCATTTTGCGTTTTTTCCGGTTCACCGCGTTTTTCGGAAAAGGCGACGCGGATAAGGAAGCCCTCGCCGCTTGCCGCGAATTGGCCGGGCTTATTCCGAAACTTTCCGCCGAACGCATCGCCCGCGAGTTCATAAAATTAGCGTCGGCGGAAAATCCCCTCCCTGCCCTGCGTTTGATGAAAGACGGCGGCGTTTTGGATTCTTTCTTGCCGGAAGCCGCGGATTTATCCCGCCTGCGCGCTTTGCTTGAAACGGAGAAAAAACAAAACGCCGCGCCGGATGCTTTGATCCGGTTTGCCGCCCTGCTGCCGGAGGACGAAAATATCGCCGCAGCCGTTTCCGCGCGGCTTAAGCTTTCGAACCGCGACGCCGAAACGCTTCGCGTCCTCGCCGAATTGCCGGATGTCTTACGCGGCAATCTCGCCCCCAAAGTTTTGCGCCCCATCCTATACCGATACGGGGCGGATTATTGCCGCGCCGCCGCGTTTTTGACCGGAAAAGACATAACCGAAGCCCTCGCCGCGATCGCCGCGTGGGACTCTCCCGTTTTTCCCGTCAAGGGCGAAGACATCGTCAAGCTTGGGATTCCTGCAGGTCCGCGCGTCGGGGAAATCCTCCGCGCCGTCGAAAAAGAGTGGATCGACGGCGGTTTTAAAGCCGACAAAGCCGCGTGCTTGGCGCGCGCCAAGGAATATGGGAAAAATCCTTGACCTAACCTTAAAGTTGGGATAAATCATAAGTCCTCGATTGTCATTCATATGGAGGATTCATATGGCTTCCCGTTCGCGCCGCCGCCCCGTTTCGACCGACAAAAGATTCCGCAAAATTTACGGCAAAGGCGATCACGGAACGCCCGAACGCTGGCAGCATTCGGGCTGCACGTTCGAGCTGACCGACCGCGCGGGCATTTTGGCCGCGCGCGCAACGGAAGAGCATATTCTCGATATTTTGGGATTGAAGCTTCTGCTCAACGCATTGCAAATCGAAGCGGGAATGAAATTCAAGGCCGATTACCACGCGGCGGCAATCGCAGCGCACGTTACCGGAAGTTATTCCGGTCTTTCGAGCGCGCGGGATTTTTTCCGCGCCGAACGCGAACGCACGGACGCCGAAGAAGCGGCCTACCGCCGGTGGAGGGCCGCCGTGCGCGAATTGGGCCTGCGCCACGGCACGGCGGTCATTTCCGTCGTCTGCCACGACGAAGCTCCCCTGCCCCGCGACCTGGCCGCCTTGCAAGACGGCCTCGATAAATTGGCGGCGTGGTACGGGATGGGAAAAAACTCAAACGCCCATTCCACACAAAGGAAAGGTTAGACCGCCCCCTCTTTCGTCATTCCGCAAAAGTTTCTTTCGCTGCGCGAAGAGAAACTTTATGCGGAATCCGATTTGGTTTTCTTTTTGTCGCCTCTTTACATCCGCGCGCAAAAAAGTAAGAATGCGCGAGCATGTTTTCCCGCCGCATCTTTATCCTCATCGCCGTTTTCGTTTCCGCCGCGCTGCTTTCCGGCTGCGCGGACAGCCTTCGCCGCGACGACGACGCGGCAAAAGCCAAAACGCGCATGATCGGCATGTCGCGCGTCGAAGTTCTCTCCTGCATGGGCCCACCCAAGAAAAAAGCGCACGAGGACACAGTCGAAGTCTGGTCCTATCTTTCGACCGACGACACGGGCACTTCCAGAGGAAACGGCTATAAGCCGACCCCCTTAAATTTTTGGGGAAGTTCGCATGAAAAAAGCTTTTGCACCGTCAACGTCGTGATGAAAGACGGAGTCGTGACGGCGATCCATTACCTCGGCCCGACAAAAACGAGTTTTTATAACGACAATGACCAATGCGGCTTCGCCGTCGCCGCCTGCGTCGAACACGGCGCGGAGTAATCAGGCCAAGACGTCCACCAAACTTCCCCTCGGCAATTTCGCCGTGGAAGAGCCGCCGTTTTTCGAGGCCTGCGGCACGGCGAAAACTTTCACCGGCGCGACGGCGTTCGACGACCGTTGCTGCGTTTGCTGAACGGCCGTCAGCACCTGCGTGCTGCGCAAACTGTTCGTCTGCAACGCCGTCTGAGCGCGCTGGGTCGATGGAAGGGATGTGGAGCTTCCGATAGAGTCAATCATGGGTCGTCCTCTCGATCTCTCTTTTTAAAGAGGTACCCTGTCCTAGGCTCTTGGTGAACGCGATCATCCTAATCACGTTTATTCGCGATATGCGCGGAAGCGAAAACGCTTCAAGCCGAATCAATCGCTTATCTGGTTAAAAAAGCTAGTCCAACGAGTCGCCTTTGTCAAAAAAAGGGATAATATCGTCGTCATCCCGCAAAAGCCGCCTTTTTGCACTCGCAAAAAGGCGGCTTTATGCGGAATCCGATTGTTTTTCTTACATAAAAACATTAAAAGGGAAAAATCTCATTTATTTTATCATTTTGTGTGATTTTTCCCTTGACTCGCCCTTTCGAAAGGCGTATTGACACTCCCACGGCGCATTGTATCCCGACTTCGCCAAGCAAGCCAAAATAAAACTCCCCGAACAATAGACCTCTTGCATAACCCGCTCGGACGAGGGGAATGCGAGAAGCGAGGAGCGCAGGACCGCAAGCGTACTCCAACGTACGTGCGGATCCGAGCACCGAAGCGACAAAGCAGTCACCCGTCCGAGTTAGGGTTAGGCAAGGGGTCTAAAATGACCGAAAACGAAAACCCTCTGGCTGACGAAGCCGTAGACACGCTGCATGGCCTGATGAAGGACAGCGAAAGCGATTCGGACAAGATCAGGGCCGCGAAAATCCTTCTCGACCGCGCTGCGCCGAAAGAAGACGATGAAGCAAAAAAACACGAAGCTGAAGAACGTGACGCTGCGTTTACAGAGGCGTATGGACTCCTTACGGAACTTGCCCGCTACAAATATGCATTCCATCGCCTCCAGAATGCGCTGGCTGAAGCAAGCAAGGCCCCAGCAGCTGACCCCGCCCGGCAATTGGCGGATTTGGCTGATTTTGGCTGGGCGCGGCTGGGGGAAGACGAGAACGGGGGCTGAGGATATTGCCCATTACGTTCTCTGGAACCCGGGCGTGCGCGTCGGCGTGATAGCCCCTACTTATGCCGACGCGCGCGATACCTGCGTCGAGGGCGAAAGCGGCCTTTTGGAAACGATTCCTCCCGCCTGCATCGAGAAATGGAACCGCTCGATGGGCGAGATGATGCTCAAAAACGGAAGCCGCATCAAATTATTCTCCGCCGACCAGCCAGAGCGGCTGCGCGGCCCGCAGCATCACCGCGTGTGGTGCGACGAAATGGGAGCTTGGGGAAAGCGCGAAGCCTTCGATCAGCTCTTTTTCGGATTGCGCTTGGGTAAACCCGTTACATAAACCCTGATACCGGTCAATCAGTAGTGATCGATAATTCGACAGGCTCTGTTATCCATGTAGGCGGTCAAGATTTTCAGTATGGAATAGAAAGCGGAGACCTGCCTAACGCACAAATCAGACCGGGAACTTTCAGCTCAGGGAGCGCGGGTGGTGGTGGAGGTGGAGGCGGTGGAGGCGGTGGAGGTGGAATGTTTGGCCATATATTTCCAAAAATTCCCGGTGATTCAGAACAAGAATTAGAATAGGATATTGCAAAACACGGGTGATAGAAATGCAAGAACCAGCATGGATTTCAATACTACCGCCGGACTTGACAAAAATGGCCTATCGAGCGGGAGCAGAATTGGCGTGGCCTCGCGATCAGGCTTTGCGTGTTTTAGATTTGTTGAACAAGAAAAAATATATCATCGTCGGCGTGGAAACTTGGATTCCTACCAAACCGGGACCAACACCGCTCATTAATGATTGGACTCCTGAGCGCGCAAAAAAATCCGATTCATTTCCCCAAACTGCACAAAATTTTGTTTCCGCCTTCAAGCGCGATCCGGCTGAAAATGGGGGGGTAGCTACCATTTTTTGTATTTCTGCACTACGTCCTAAGAATTAGACATACAGCACGGGTCTGCGCGTGATCGCGGGCATAGATCATTGGCTGTGCCCGATGTACCGCGACAGGCCGGAACTCGACTTCGATCCCGATGCGATAAGCGCGCTCACCGACAAGCGGCAAGCCCAATGGAGCAAAGTCCAAAACGCCAACTTCCTGACGCGCAACGAAAAGCGCGAGGCGGCGGGCTATGGCCCCGTGCCGGGCGGCGACGAGGCAGACGATTATGACGACGGGACGAAACGCGCGGCTCGGCCAAAATTTAACCCCTATCACGACGACCTAGGCCGCTTCACTTTCGGGCCAGGCGAAGATGACGATGGGGATGACGATACTTCATCGGATCAACCTCAAAGCTCGCCAAGCGGTTCAGACAGCGGCCCCGGAATTTTCGGCTTGCCGGAAAATATAGAGCATCCGGCAACCGCAACTCCGGCAAACGCGGGGCCAGCCGATAATAATTCGTTTGATGCCGATAAGGCGGTTGATACGCTAAATCAAAATGTCGACGAGCTTAAAAGACAGCAGATTGAAGATGGACAACCTAATTTGTATGGAGAGCACGCCTGTGCACAATATGTCAGGGGCGCTTTAAACGATGGCGGTGGACTCAATGTCGGGACACCGGCAAACGGGCTAGGAAACGCTGCAGACTATGGTCCTCCACTCGAAAATGCCGGGTTTCAACCTGTCGCCAACGGCAACGCATATCCGCCGGAAGATTATACGCCTCAAGCCGGAGATGTGGCAGTTATTCAACCCACAAACGAAAACGCGAGTGGTCATATGGAGATGTATAACGGCTCGCAATGGGTTTCGGATTTTAGACAGGATGGGTTTTGGCCGGGGCCTCATTATAGGAATGAAACGCCTCATTTTGTCATTTACCGCTATCCAAACTCCTCGATAAACATATAAAAACCCTATTGCTCCGAAGACAGGGAAATTGTTTCAGGACAGCAAATGCTATCGATACGCCAAGCTCCACGTTCAACCCTGAGCCGAACAGAAAGACGCACCGCAAAATAAGAACGCCCACCATTAGGACGAAAAAGGCGACTTGCGACAATCAAAGCACGATCCCCATCCATCTCGATAAGTTGTGCCGTTGCGTTAAGCCACTCGTCAAATGCGTCCTGTGAACAAGTTATAACGTTTGTACCGGAGGGACAATATTGAGGCTTTGGCTCTGGCTCCTGATCTGATGTATAGGTTGTCGTCCAGTGATAAAATTCTGATGTCAACATTTTACGCATAATTATATCTTGATTACGCGCGCGAACATGTTCACTACGCGCCTCTGCTGAAAACTTTCGAGGGAATGAGAAAAAAACGATGTTGTTTGCCTCATTCCATTTGTAGAAACCTGCGACAAAAGCTTCCAGATGTTCGGAACTGCGGTCGCAGGTGGCGGCGTCTTTGCACTCGACAAGCGCGGGAGGTTGTATTTTTTCCGCTTTTTCGACCGAGACTTTTGCCGACGCTCCGGATGAAACGGCGAGCAACGCCGCCAGAAACGTGAGGATAGAAATCAGGCGTTTGCGCAGTTTCATTTTTGCAAATCCTCGAAGCGAAGAGCCTTTAAACTATCAAGTCCTGACCAACTTGCAATAATTTCCTGACGCGCAACGAAAAGCGCGAAGCTGTGGGCTACGGCCCCGTTCCGGGCGGCGACGAAGGGGACGGCGGCATAAACAACCTGCTTCACTCCGATCAGCCGCCGAAGGATTTTGAGGGAGGCTTTGTGATGCTCGAGGCTCTCGTGGCTCGCGCAGGCTTTTGAAAGGACGACGGGGCGGAGGCCTGCTTCGAACAAATCCACGGCGGTTTTAAGGACGCAGCAATCTGTGTCGATGCCGCAAAGGAAAACTTCCGAAATTTTGCGCTTTTTCAAAAGGCGGAGAAATTTTTCATCGACGCAGGTGTAGACGCGCTTTTCGAAAATTTCGGCGCGGGCGCAGGGTTTGAAGGCAAGTTCCGTGTCTTTCGTTCCTATGCCGAATCTTTTCCATTTCAGCAGTTTGCGGAAAGGCGAACGCGGCGCGTTGACGACGCGGAAGATGAACACGTTGCGAAAATAGGATTGCAGCGCCTCGACGATCGCCGGAATTTTTTTCGTGCGCTTGTTGATGAATCCTTTTTGCACATCGATGATAAGCAGGCATGAGATCATAACGCGAGGCTAGCAGACGCCGCGCGGATATTCCAGCGCCGGATGGTGCTTTTCAAGTTTTTCCAACAACCAAAAAGGCAATCATGGACGTTAAACACATGTCCCTTCCGCTGAGGGTCAAGACTCTCGGCGGCGACGGGATTTTTACGGGTTACGCCTCCGTTTTCGGCGAGCTCGATCAGCAAAACGAAATCGTGGCTGCGGGCGCGTTCTCACGCACGCTGTCGAAGTGGCGGCGGCAAAATCGCACGCCCGCGCTTTTGTGGATGCACGATCCGACGCAACCCATCGGCATCTGGCAAAGCGTCCGCGAAGACGCGAGCGGCCTTCTGGTCGAAGGACGCCTCGCGCTTCGCACGCAAAAAGGCGGCGAGGCTTACGAACTTCTCAAACTCGGCGCGTTGACCGGCCTTTCAATCGGCTATCGCGTCGTCTCTAGCCAGATCGACGCCAAACGCAAGGCCAGAATCCTGACTGACGTCGATTTGTTCGAAATTTCGCTGGTGACTTTTCCGGCGAACGAAGCGGCGCGCGTCAGCGACGTGAAAAGAAGGGACCGGCATTCGGAATCCGGCGTTCGGGGAAAAGAATGCATCGATCCCTCCCTTTTGGCCCAAGCCGCCGAAAGACTCCGCCAAGCCGCGCGAACTTTGACGGACAGATAAAATCAACATCAACAACGGAGAAAAACATGATTGATATGAGCGAAGTACGCTCGGCCACCGATACTCTGGCGCGAGCTTTTGAAGAATATAAAAGCGTCAACGACCAGCGTTTGCACGAAATCGAGCAACGCGGATCGGCCGACGTTCTGCACGACGAACATCTGGGCCGCATGGACAAGTCCATCAACCGGCTGCAGGACGACATCACGAGCCTGAAAACCTCGATGCTGCGTCCGGGCAAGTCGGGCGCGTCTTTGGCTCCGGCAGACAGCGCGCACAAGCAGGCGTTTTTGAAATACATCGCCAAAGGATACGACGCGGGGCTGGCCTCGTTCGAAAGCAAATCTTTGGAAGTCATCAACAACGCCGAAGGCGGATACATGATTCCGCCGGAACTTTCCGACCGCATCGTCACGCGCCAATACGACACCACGCCGATGCGCCAGATTTCGACGGTCATGAGCATCTCGACCGAAGCGGTCGAAATGCTGCGCGATACGAACGAACCCGTCGCGTTGTGGATTTCGGAACTGGGCGTTCCGGCTCCGACATCCGAAGGATTGTTGGAACGGCGCAAACTTTGTTCGGCGGAACGACGCCTGTGAACGGATTCGCCGTATACAATCCCGACTCCACGAACGATCTGTGGATCAGCGACAGCACGACGGCCGCCGTCAATGGTGTCGGTTCCATTCGTATTGTAGCCAACGGCGGAGGTTTCGAGACGCCCCCGGGATATAAGCCGCTTGGAGCCGTGTCGATCGTATCGGCAACGACCGGCGCCAAAATCACCGCACGCCGGTGGTGAGCGTCATGTGTCCGCTTATCTTTCCGCCCGACACGTACGCCAGCGGAGGTTTCGACCTGCGCACGTACAAAAGAGGCGTCGGACCCGTTTCCGGCGTGGTCAAAACTTATAATTTTCTTTCCGGAACATTGCCGAGCGACTTGACCTTCTCCCGCGCGTCGAGTGCGTGGTATTTCAACTCGTCGGGCGTTTTGACGCAAGCGTCGAGCAATGCGCCGCGTTTCGATTACGGGTATTATGGAAGCTCGTCTTTGCAGGGACTGTTGGCCGAGGGGCAAAGCACTAATCTGGCTCTCCAAAGCAACGCTTTTACAACCTCTCCGTGGACAAAATCGGCGGCCGTTACGGCAGGGGCCGCCACTTCTCCCGATGGAACGACGGACGCTTTTTCGTTTCTGGCCTCGGCGGCATATCAATATGCGCGTCAATCCATAACCCTCTCGGGAAGCACGACTTACACGTTATCCTGTTGGCTGCGCGTTTCCTCGGGCACTTATACGAATTTAGAATTGTACGGGTACGACGGAACCAGCCAATACGGGGTAACGCCGACGATCACAACGACGTGGACGCGCTATACAAAAACCTTCACGACGGTGGCTTCGCCGTCAGCCGGAACTATTTATTTACAGGATAATAATACGAGCGGATGGCAAACCGTCTATATCTATGGAATGCAACTCGAACAAGGTTCTTTGGCTACTTCCTATATCCCGACGACAACGGTAACAGTCACCCGCGCCGCCGACAGCCTTTATAACTCTTCGCTTCCTTGGTTCAACGCGACGACGGGGACTTTTGTCGCGCGCGGCATTCTTGAAGGGGCAAATACTTCTCATGCGGCCTATCTCTCGTCGTTCAGCGACGGAACGGCGAATAACAATATCGCGTTGTTCGCAAACACAAGCGGAAAGGCGCAAGGCGGCGATACGGTTTCCGGAACGGCCTATACGTCTGCCGCGACTGCCGGAAGCCCTGTCGTTGGAACGGCGTTTAAGCAAGCCCTTAAATACGCCTCCGGCAGCAATGTCGCCGATTTTGGGAGCACGATAGACGGCGCGGGAACTTTCGGCGCAGCCGCCATACCTTCGGGCATAAGCCGTCTCGATCTCGGCAATAATGTAAGCGGAACGGCGGCTTTCAACGGCTGGCTGCAATCGTTCTCTTACTACAACACGGCTTTAACCAACGCGCAAATACAGGGGCTATAAATGACAGACTTTTACTTTTCCGCTTCTTCTTACAACACGCTTGCCGGAATGCTGACGGGCAACGTCGGCGGCACGTTTCAGGTGCTTTACCAAAACATTCTTGGCCCCGCGCAGGGACGCGCCGCGATTCCGGCCGGAACGGACGCGAACGGCAATCCTGTCGCCGCCGTTCCTGCGGTGGGCGATCCCTCAACGTGGTATGTCGGGATTCGCAACGATGCTGCAATGACGCCGCCTACAGGCGTTTCCGTTTGCGACGCGGCGACGGGCGCGGAAGTGCTGGGAGTGTGGATGTAAGCCTTAGCTGCGTCTAAACGGGTGCGCGGGATAGACGCCTAAAATTTTAACCTCGTGCGCGAAGAATGCCAGTTCTTCGAGCGCGAGGCGAAGCGGCGTGTCTTTCGGATGCCCTTCGACATCGACATAAAATTGGGCCGCCGTAAAATTGCCGTCGACCAGATAGCTTTCCAGTTTTGTGATGTTGACGCCGTTGGTGGCAAATCCCCCCAGCGCTTTATACAATGCCGCCGGAACGCTGCGCACGCGAAACACAAGCGTGGTCATGCAATCGCTGCCCTGCGGCGCTTCTTTCGCCTTGCGCGAAAGGATGAGAAAACGGGTCGTGTTCTTCGGCCCGTCGGCGATGTTCGTCGCCAGACATTTTAATCCGTAAATCTTCCCCGCCAAACCGGAAGCTATCGCCGCGACCGTCTTGTCGCCGCGCTGGCTCACTTCCTCCGCCGCGCCTGCCGTGTCTGCGTGGATTACCGGCTTGATTCCGTGGCTTTTGATCCACTTCTGGCATTGAGCCAGCGCTTGCACGTGGCTTTCGACGCGTTTGATGTCTTTTAATTTTGCGCCCCTGATCGCCAGAAGGCGATGGTCGATCGGCTGGTAATGCTCGCCGATAATATGCAGCTTGCCTTGCGGCAAGAGATGATGCACGTCGGCCACGCGGCCGGCTGTGGAATTCTCGACGGGGATCATGGCCAGATGGGCTTTCCTGTCGACCACCGCCGCGAAAGCGTCGTCAAACCCCAAGCAGGGCAACGTCTCGCAACCGGGAAAAACCTTCCGGCACGCCAAGTCCGAATTCGCGCCGAACGTTCCTTGAAATGCTATTTTCATCCTTTACATCCCTTCGCCTATCTTTTTAAGCCATCTCGCCAGACGCCGCTTGGCTTTGGGCGACGGCGCCTGCAAATGAATGAAGAACTGCCCGGCGCTCGCAGACCACGAAAAAGCCGAAGCGAACGCCTGCGGAATTGAAGGATTGTCGGGCATCGAAAGCGCCCGATCAACCGCTTTTTGCAGATTTTCATCCAAAACGGCAAAGGTTTTGCCGGCCTCGTTCGAAAAAATGTCCAAAGGCCCCGCCACGGGATAGGCGGCCACGCGCAGCCCCGCCGCGCACGCTTCCAAAAGCACCAAGCCGAACGTATCCGTTTTCGAGGGAAAGACGAACAGATCGGCGGCGGCGTAAGCCTTCGCCAAAGAGTCGCCGCCCATGGATCCCAGAAAATGCGCTTCCGGATACTGCTGGCGAAGCGCCTCAAGATCGGGCCCGTCTCCGATGACGACTTTGCTGCCCGGCGTTTTGAGATCGAGGAACGCGCGCAGGTTTTTTTCGACCGCCACGCGCCCGACGTTGAGAAGAATGGGACGCGGCAGATTTTCGTAAGCCCTCAGGGATTTTCCCCAAGGTTTGAACACATCGGTATCGACGCCGCGCGACCAGCGGACGAGCCGGTAAAATTTCCGCGCGCGAAGCTCGTTTTCGAGCGACGGGGTCGCCACCATAATCGCTCCCGACGGCGCGTGAAATCGCCGCAGAACGGAGAACGCGATGAAGGAAATCAGCGGCGCAAGAAAACGGGGGCTTCGATGAACCAGATAATCGGGAAAGCTTGTGTGGTAGGATGTCGTAAAAGGCCTGCCTTGGCGCAGGCAAAGGCCCCGCGCCGCCCAGCCCAAGGGGCCTTCGGTCGCGATATGCGTGTAATCGGGGGAGAAATCGCGGATGATTTTCGCCAAACGGGAATGCGCGAAAAATTCCAGCTTGATATTGGGATAAAACGGGATCGGAACGGCAAAGAAGCTCTCGATGTCGGGGCCTATGATCCGGACTTCGTGCCCCATGCGCGCCAATTCCCTCGACGTCGTTTCCAGCGTCCGCACGACGCCGTTGATTTGCGGCTTCCACGCGTCGGAGACGATGAGAATTTTCATAAGCGCGCCTCTAGCGCGGAAAGAAAGCGCGGCAAGACCTGACTCCATAATAATTCTTTCCGAACCCGTTTTTGCGCGGCCGCGCCGAGTTTCCGGCGAAGGGCTTCGTCGTCGAGCAGGCGCAAGAGTTTCAACGTGACTTCGGTCTGGTTTTCCCCGTCGCACAACAAGCCCGTTTTTCCGTCCAAAACGGCGTCTTCCGCGCCGCCGTCCTTGCCTCCCAGAGACGGCACGCCGAAAAAGGCCGCTTCGATATAGCTTAAGCCAAAACCTTCGACCGACGTGCCGACGCGGCGCACGGGCATTGCAAAAACATCGCTCTGCGAAAAAAGCGCGGATTTTTTATCCCCGTCGAGAAAGCCTAAAAATTCTACGTGTTCTTCGATGCTTTTTTCTTCCGCGAGCGCGCGCAACCGCGTTTCATCGCCGCCTTTGCCCCCGATCAGCAAAACGGCCGACGGATGCTTTGCAAGAACGGAGGGCAGCGCCGTAATGAGGCGATCGATGCCTTTGCGCGGCTCGAGGCGCGCGAGAACGGAGATGACGGGATGTCTCCCGCCGATAATCTCGCGCATATTTGCCTGCGCTTCCGGCAAAGGATCGGGCAAGGGGTTAATCGGCGGAAGAACGATGCCAAGGCGCGGATCGTCGGAGCGTTTGAGATAGGGACGGACGGCTTCCGCCGTAAAATGGGAGTTTGCGATGATGCCGGAGCTGCGCGCTAACGCCTTCTCGATGCGCCTTCTTTTGCGCTTCGACGGAGAAACGGGATATTCCGCGCCGTGCGCAAAAACGATGATCGGCGCGGAGATGCTTCGCGGCAGGGCTTCCACGCTTTTCCACGAGTCGCAAAAAACGCCTTCGATGAGCCTCATGAAAAGAAGGGCCGCGAGAGCGCGGCGCTTTTGAAAGCGCCGAAAAGGCCTCCAGCCGCCGAAGCGCTTCAAAACATAGGGAGCTTGCGGTTCAAAATTTTTATCCTTGCCGTCCGCAAAAACGGCTATTTCCCGGCCCGCCAAAGCCAGATGCTCGGCAAGCGCCGTCATAAAGGTTTCCATGCCGCCTTTAGCCGGAGCAAATGTTTGCGTTACGATGAGGATCATTCTTCGATCTCGTATCTAAAGCGCGATTTGCCTTTTTCGCCGAAGCCCCCCGTCTCCCGCAGCCTTGGCGTAGGGGCAGCACGAAGGCGGAAGCCCAAGATCGCTTAATCGGCGTCATTCTTCTTCGTCGTCGCTTTTGGGCTGGCAGATGGGACGGTCGGCTGCTGCGCGGATAAAATCGATAATTCGCTCGACCTGAGCCTGATTTTTGTATTGCGACGCCGTTTCCTCAAGCCTTTCCGCAAGCGTGCCTTCGGGCGCGAACAACATACGGTAGGCGCTACGCAAGGCGCGAACATCCTCGCGGTTGAATCCGCGCCTTTCGAGGCCGATAAGATTCAGTCCCGCAAGATAGGCGCGGTCGCCTCTCACAAGGCCAAAAGGAATAACGTCCTTGCCGACCGGCGACATGCCGCCGATGATCGCATAGGCTCCTATGCGCACGAATTGATGCACGCCCGACAAGCCGCCGATAATGACGAAATCCCCCACCGTGACGTGGCCCGCCAGCGTTACGTTGTTTGCGAACACGACGCCGTTGCCGATTTGGCAATCGTGCGCGATGTGCGTGTTGATCATGAACAATCCGTTGTTGCCGACGCGGGTCGTCATGCCGCCGCCCTCGGTTCCGATATGCATCGTCACGTGTTCGCGGATTTGATTGCCCGATCCGATTTCAAGCTGTGAGGGTTCGCCTTTATATTTCAGGTCTTGCGGACGCAGGCCCAGCGTGACGAAAGGATATACGACCGTGTCCTCGCCGATCGTCGTGCGTCCGTCGACCACAACGTGCGAGACGAGGCGGACGCGGTCGCCAAGCTTGGCTTGGGCGCCGACCGTGCAATAGGGGCCGATGAAAACGTCCTCGCCCAGTTGCGCTTTGGGATCGACGATCGCGGATGCGTGAATGGTGGATGCCATGGGCGTTTTACTCGCTTCGAACTTCGTCGCGCGGCACGAGCATCGCCGTATAAACCGCTTCGGCGCATAATTTATCGCCCACGAAAGCCTCGCCTTGGAATTTCCAGACGTTGCCGCGCGTCCGTTCTTTCTTCACCTTGATATGCAGCGTATCGCCCGGCATGACGGGATTGCGGAACCTCGCGCTGTCGATCGTCATGAAATAGACGATGTGCGTGTCGCACGTGACGCCTTCCAGAGACGCCACGACCAAAGTCGCCGAAGTTTGCGCCATCGCCTCGATGATAAAGACGCCCGGCATGATGGGATGGCCCGGAAAATGGCCTTGGAAGAACGGCTCGTTGGCCGAAACGTTTTTGATCCCTGTGCAACTTTCGGAGGGAACGATGTCGATGACGCGGTCGATCAGCAGCATCGGGAAACGATGCGGGATGCGCGCCATAATGCCGCCGATGTCGAGCGAGGTTGGGACTTTAAAGGTTGTCATGTAAAAGGCTCCATTAAGGGCATGTTTGTAGCGCGTTTGGCGGGGATGGAGCAAGAGGAAGCGAAAAATCCCCAAGAAACACGAAAAGATGAGCTTTTTAGATGTTTTTGGCGTTCTTTCGCTTCTGCTTTCGGAAGCGAATTGGTAAGATTGCAAGGACGCGTCGAAGGAGAAAACCATGAGCAACGATTGGTGTTTTGCCTGCGGAAAATTGAACCCTATCGGGTTGAAATTGACATTTGCCGAAGAAGGCAATGTTTACGTTGCGCGGTTTACGCCCGGCATCGAACACCAGAGCTATGACGGAACCATTCACGGCGGGATTATCGCCACGCTTCTCGACGAAGTCATGGGCCGATACCTTTACGCCACCGAGGGACGCAATGTCGTCACGGCAAAGTTGGAAACGCGCTTTCGAAAACCTACGCCCGTGGGGCAGGAATTGACGATACGCGGATGGATCGTGAAGCAGCGCGGTAAAGTGATCGAGATGGAAGGAACGGTAGCAACGGCGGACGGAACCATTACCGCCGAAGGAAAGGCGATGCTGGTGGAGGGGAAGAAGGGATAAGATCGGCGGTTTTTCAGGTTATCGCGTCGATTATTTCTCTTTCACGGGCGTCCAGCCGTTTTGGGTGAGACAGTTGCGGATGGCTTGATCGCGGGCGGGTTTATTGTCATCGACCGACGTAACTGTCGGCGGCACGGATTGCCCGCCCGACATCGCGCATCTGATGGAAGCGCCTGCGCCGCTGCAGTTTGCCGCCGGAGGCGTCGTATGGGCGTCTTCGTTCTCCACAAGCCGCATCTGGGGCGGAAGATGCGCCGTCGCCCAGCGGGTGCATGCCGCATTTATGTGCTCAAAATCCTTTTCCGAAGCGCCCGGCTTCTCCCATTCCTGAGCGCGGCAGGAAAGAAGGGCCAAAGACAAAATACAACAAATGAGAGAAATCGTTCTGTTGGTCATGATGAACCCTTCTCTAAAAGAGAAACGGAAAAAACATCTCCTCTGGTTAAATGTACACCGAAAAATAGCGCATATCTTCACCGTTTTTTTGCTTCGCCCCCTGCTTTTTTGCGAAAAAACAAGGTAATTCATTGATAAATTGACGAAACTAATCTTCCTGTTGACCCGAGGAAGCTTTGTTTGCTTTGATGGGCCCGCAAGAATTTGAAAAATTCATTCATGGGATAAAGCATTATCATGACCGCTTTGCCGGAAATCGACTCGGATATTATCATCCCCTCTTTTGAAGAAACACAGAAGCTTATCGAGAACCTTTCTCTCGAAACATCGAAGTTTAATTTGGAATATAGAAACTCGCTAACCCGCCTGACTCCCCAAGGCCTGAAAGACAGCTTGATCTGGTTTGGGCAAATTCAGGAAACGGGAAGCGGCATGCTGCATATCATCGAATTTCTTGAAACCAAATTTCCCGAGGAAAGCCCGCCTTTCGCCGTGCCAATGCGCGCGGTTGTTTTAGAATCCATGAGCCGCACGATATTCTTTATCGAATTTCTTTTAAAGATGCCCCGGGATCGATTGGAAACTTTGTCTCGCAACCCGGATTTGTTTAAACTGGCGCCTTATTTGCGCTTCATGATGCGCCAAAACCTCCGGCAGGAAAAACCGTTGCCGCCCAAATATCTGGAAGATCTCGGCGCAAAATTGAAAAATCATTTTGTCGGCAACCCAAATCTGGACAAAGACGCGCTTCGGCAACTCATTCCTTTTTCGCGCGCTTTTTTAAAAGCTTCGCAGCACGGGTTTAGCGATCCTCTCGCATTCGACAATTATAATAATCTTCTCGGCGAAAACGAAGTAGCGGCTCTGCGCGGCGTCCTCGATTCCCATAAGGACATCTTGCGGCAATACCTTGGCCTGCGCGGGCTAAAGCCTTTTTCGGGGGATTCGTCGAGCCTGCGGAACGTGGATACTCCAGGGGTTCTCGATTGGAAAAAAGCCGCTGATCTGACGGTTAAAGCGCACGCGGCCCTATCGCCGGAATTAGGGGACGCGGCGGAAAGTATTTTCAGCCGCGGGTTGGCAAGAGCGTCAAGCCGTCGCTCCAGCGAGCCGGCTTCTTTTTCCAAAGCCAGTTCCTGAATCCTGTACGCCAAGCGGTTGGAGATTCCCTTGCGATTAAAATCGGGAGGATCGGTTCGGTAGTATTCCCGCCACAGCTTTTTCAGATGACTGAAAGGTGCTGTTTGCAAGGCGGCGATTTGGGCGACAAGTTCGTTATTCATCATCATGCTCCTGCACAACAGGAACACTCTTGTCCGCTCTGAAGTCCAGTGCTTTACGCTTCATAAAGCCTTTATTTGCAGCACTTTTCCGCAGTTTAAGGCGCAGGATGCCCAAGGCCAGAAGAGAGGCGATTTCGTCTTGGGTCTGGGCGTCGAGGATGATGTTGTTTTGCATGCCCCGATGATAATAGCGCAGCTTTTCAGAGCAACGCGACTCCCTACGCAAAAACGCGTGGAAACAAGTTTTTGCGCCGCCAACTGGTAGGCAGTTGGATTCACAAACGCAAAAATACAAAACCGTGGAAGATCATATGCTTAAGGCTATGCACATGACGACCAAATGTGCATAGCCCTTCTTAGGAGATACGGCTTTTCAGGAAAAAACAGGTGGTTTTTGGCAAGAAAAATGCCCGTCCATGTGCATAGCTATGTGCGGGAAACCCTGCAAAATAAGGGCTAAATGACGGCGATCAAAAAAGTTATAAGAAAGTTTTTATTTGAGTAATGGCGGATGGGGTGAGATTCGAACTCACGGTGGAGTCGCCTCCACGCCGGTTTTCAAGACCGGTTCCTTAAACCACTCGGACACCCATCCGGATTTATGAAAACTTACACTTAGAGCGGTGCGACGGGAACAAAAATTTGCGTTAGGTATTGAAACCGTTGGGAAAGGATGGTTTTCGCGGAAAGGCCAACTGGATTCCGGCGTTCGCCGGAATGACGATAATGTTTTGATTTATTTCAACTTGTCGATGAAAAAGTCGTAAGGCTGCTTCATGCCTTCGGACACGCGATATTGCAGGACTTCGGAAATTTCGTTTTTTTCGGTGAATGTAAGGACGCGCGGCCTTTTATCGCAGAGTTCGTCGGGTTCGATATGCTCGGTCGCGGCGATGATGATTTCGTCGCCGATCTGGCACGTCCGCGCGGCGGCTCCGTTTAAGATGCAGCAGCGTGAGCCCGCTTTTCCGTATATCACGTAGGTCGAGATGCGCGCGCCCGTGTTTTTGTTCCAAATATTGACGAATTCCAGCGGATAAATCCCCGCTTCGGCGCAATGCTCGGGGTCGAGCGTGATCGACCCATGATAGGTGATGTCCGCCCCCGTTACGCGCAGGCCGTGAAGTTTGGCTCGGATAACTTTGATCATGCCTTAGTGCCTCGAATCGAAGAGCGAAGGACATACACTAAAAGAGGCGCTTATACCAGCGGGCACATGAAATCCGATTTGCCGTCTGACATCACTCGCTTTGCGCCTCGCTTGTCGCTTGCCGGGTTAACCATGTTATTTATAATGGTTTCTTCAGTCCGGCGAGCGACAGGCTCCTCGCAACCGCTCGTGACCTATACGAGTCGCTTCAAGGAGCCGCTCGCATTAGTATACCTTGTTTTTCCTTAATTTTCACGCGTGTTTTGCCCTTAAGATCGAAGATTGCCCGTTTTTCGCCTCTACGGGATAAAAATTGCGCAGACAGTTCGGGAGCGTTACATTCAGCGCGTGAACAACAAAACGCCCCTTTTCCCGCACCGGCTTCCCTGGACGCTTCGCCTGAAACGCATGCTGCCGCGCAGCCTTTTCGGCCGCACGCTTTTGATTTTCGTCGTGCCGACTTTCATTATGCTGGCCGTCGCCACATACGTTTTCTTCGACCGCCATTGGTACACCGTCACGCAACGCATGACGCATGCTTTGGCCGGAGACACCGCGATCGTCGTCGAGCTGTTGCAGAGAAGCAATAGCCCCCAAACGACGGAAGGCATCAAGCGTCTGGCTGCCGAAAAAATGGATTTGGTCGTCACTTTCGCGCCCGGGGAAACGTTGCCTAACCCTATCCCCGTTCGCGGCCCGATTGCCGTCATGCTGAAACACGCCCTTAACGAAAGTTTGTCGAATCCTTATATCCTCGACATGACCTATGCGCCCGAAACGATTAGCGTTCGCGTGGGCGTTCCCGAAGGCGTTTACACGATTTTATCTCCGGAACGGCGCGTTTATACGCCGACGACGCAGGTATTCATTTTGTGGATGACGGGAAGCTCGATTCTTTTGACGACCGTCGCGCTTCTTTTCATGCGCAACCAGATCAGGCCCGTCCGGCGCCTTGCCGCAGCGGCGGAAGCCATCGGCAAAGGCCGCGAAGTGCCGTGGTTTAAGGTCGAGGGGTCGGCAGAAGTCCGGCAGGCGGGCGCCGCGTTGATGGTCATGCGCGACCGCTTGAAGCGCCAAATCGCGCAGCGCACCGCCATGCTGGCGGGTGTGAGCCACGATTTGCGGACGCCTTTGACCCGCATGAGGCTTCAGATCGAATTGATGGGGATTACGCCGGAAACGGACGAGCTTTCCTCGGACGTCGCCGAGATGGAGGAAATGCTGAACGCCTATCTGGCCTTTGCGCGCGGCGAGGAAGCCGAAGCCACCCTGCCCGTCAATATCGGCGACCTTTTGAACGAAATCGCGACGGCCGCGCGGCGGCAGAATCCGAATATCGCCCTAAACGCGCCGCAAGACATCGAGATTATCATGCGGCGCAACGCCATGAAGCGCTGCCTGACGAATCTGGTCAGCAACGCTTTGCGCTACGGAAGCCGCGCCGAGATCAACGCCTCGGTCAACGAGCAAACGGTGTCGGTCACGATCGACGACAACGGGCCAGGAATCGATCCCGCGCTGCGCGAAGAAATGTTCCGGCCCTTCACGCGCGTCGAAGAATCCCGCAATCCGGCGACGGGCGGCGTGGGGCTTGGATTGACGATCGCGCGCGACATCGCGCGTTCGCACGGCGGCGACGTAATTTTGGAAGACAGCCCCTTGGGCGGGTTGAGGGCGCGGGTTTGGATACCGGTGTAAGGGGTTAGCGGCTATCGCCTATGGATAAAACGATGTAAGTCTTTATTTACCAAATTATAATAGAATGATCGGAATGCATTATTTATCCGGATGCTTTTTGAAGAGTTTTGGAATTATTTTCATGTCGAAAGATAAAAAAGCAGATGTCGCTAATTCATTGGATGACCTGACGCTTGTCGGCGAAAGAAAGCTTTTGGGATATCTGCCCCTAAGTACAATTTTCGAAAACTGCCGCGCCGATCCGCATGACCTTTTGAAAGCAGCGGAAGCAAAAGGGTTAAAAGCCCTTATCTTGGGCAAGGAAGAAACTTACATTCCTTCCGGCGCTTTGTTCGTCTATGATCCGCTGAAGCTTCAGGATTATTTGCTTGTGCAACAAAACAGGGACATCTTGGAACGAAATGGCTGGCCTACCGATGCCGCCGATTTTGTAAAATCCGTTGCCGCATTTTTTGTCGATCCTGCGAGATCGTCTTTCGATTTGGCCAACAGAAAAACTCTCTGCGATTTAATTGCCCTGACTTTCAACGATCCGCGCCCGGAGTATCAAAACTTTAAACAATATCCCGAAGGCCCTTCGGTTCCGCACGTTTATAAAGACACGGCCTTGTCTTCGGAAATATCAGCCCATGCGCCGACATTTCGGGGAACGATCCGAAAAATAATCAGACACCATAAGATTTAAGGTCTTACCCGACCTTTTTCGTTCCGGATTGCTCTTGCAAACGGCGGGTGACCGCGTCGGTAAGGCCGTCGCCCGTCATTTCAAGCTGATTCAGAATCTGGCGCAACGATCCCATTAGGTCTTCGCCCTGAAGCTTGAGCGCCGCCCTCATGCGATCGGTGCGGGCCTGCATTTCGTCGATGCTTCTGTTCATGCTCAAGACCTGGCTATGCGCTTCGCCAACACCTTTCGTCAAAGAGCCCGTCTGGTCGTTGTAGATTTGGCCGATGCCGCGCATGATTCCCGCCGCCGTTTGAGCGCCCGTCGTCAGCTTGCTCATTTGCGTTTGAACCGCCGTGACGACTTCGTCCAAGCGTTCGATCGCATGCTGGCTGACGTCGCCCGACATCGCGCGCGCGGCTTCGAGCTTTTCGGCGATCGTGCCGAGATGCCCCAACATGCGTTGCAGATGCTCGATCGCGGTGCCTTCCTGATACTTGATGTCGGCTCCGGCCTGCGCCATGTGGTCGATCATCTGGTCGAACTTGTCGCTGAATCCGCCAAGGATGTTTGATACCTCTTCCGTCGCTTTGCGCATTCTCTCGGTTTCGACGTTGACCTGTGAGGTCGCCGCGGCTCCCGTTTCTTCGAAACGCTGGCCGACGCGTTCGACATCGGCCACGGCTCCGACCGCCGTCGAGCGCAGATTGGCTCCCGTGCGTTCCAACTGCGCCGTGATTTGCAGCAGGCCGCGATTGATTTCGTCGATCTGGCCTTGCAGCCCTCCGCGGATGCGGTCCAATTGGTCGTGCAGCGTGTCGCCGACGCTCGATATGCGGCTTTCCGCGTTCGCGGTCGCCGCCGTGATCGCTTCGATCTGCTTGGCGATGCCTTCGCCCGCTTGCGACAGACGCCCGCCTGTCGTGGCCGCGCGCTGGTCGAGCATGTCGAATTCGCGCACGAGACGCTCGGCCGTGGATGTCGCTTCGGTGCGCAGCGCAAGCAAACGCTGGCTGGCGTCAGCCAGAGCTTCGACTCCGTGGCTGGCTTTTTCGACCAAATCCTTCTGTTCGCCGGAAAGCATCGACGTGCTTTGCTGCATCGACGCCACCTGTTCGGCCATAAGCTGATTGAATCCGTTCAAGACCTTTCCGGCGTCTTCGGCGGCGCTGCTGACGCGCTTCATTTCTTCGGCCATGTGGTCGCGGGCGCTGGATGTAACCGAGATAAAGCGGTCGGCCATTCCGACCAAAACCTGATCGGTTTCCGCCGTTTGTTCCTTAAGAGTTTTGGTCGTGGCCTCGATCGAGGAAACGCTGCGGTTCAAGGTGGCGGGAATCTGATTTGCCTCTTCGCGCACGAAGCTCGCGGCTTCGCCCAACGCGGATTCCGACGACGCCAGATTGGCGCGCAACGCGTTGCTTTCCGACGAAAGCGTTTGGGTCGCTCCCGCGACCTGATCCATCGTCTTTTTCAGAAATTCTGTCAGATGCTCCATCTGGCCTTGCAAGAGCGTTTTGACTTCTTCGACGCGCTTGAAGGCGTTCACCGAAACATCGCGCCCGTTCTGGTCGGTTTCGGTCAGAGAATCGCGCAACGTCGCCAAACGCTTGGCCGCGTACTCTGCCGCGTTGGCCAACAGTTGCGTCTTGGCTTCGGCCTTGTCTCCCGCGTCGGAGACGGCTTTCATCTGCCCGGAAACCTTGTCGCTCGCGGACGTCAGGCGCGCTTCGGACTGATCGATCGCCTGATTCACGGCTTGCGTCTGCGCGTGGAGAAGATCGGCTCCCACCTGCGTGACCGTCGACAGGCGTTGCGCCGTTTGATCCAGCATATGCGACGTTTCGCCGGTTTGGACCTTGAGCTGGCGTCCCGCCGCGTCGAGCTTGTCGATGACGCTCGTGAGAAGATCGACGATGCGTCCCGTTTCGGATTGCATCTGTTCGCGCAGATGCTTCGCCTGTTCCTGCATGCCGGACGTGACCGACATCACGCCGCGAACCTGCTGTTCGGCTTGTTCGCTTTGCGCCTTGATCGCCGTCGCCTGTTCGGCGAAGCCGGTGACGGAGGCTTGAACGTTGCCGAGCGTCGTTGAGGCCTGAGCGCCTATCAGGTCGATGCTGGCGGCAATGCTTTGGGCTTCCTCGTTGAGGCGCGCGGCCGCGCGTTCCGCCACAGCGACCGTTTCTTCCTGCGCTTCCGAGAACCGTCCCAAGAGGCCGCCGAGCGTGTCGCGCTGCGCGTCGAGCGTCGACATCAGCGCCTTCTGCCGTTCGTCGATATCCTTCATCGAGGCCGTCAGAGTCGCGCTTTGCTGCGTCACGTTGTTGGCGAGGCTCATCAGCGACATTCCCGTCGTCGAGCTGACGTCCCGAAGGTCTCCGGCGCCTTCTTTGATCTTATCCAGCAAAACGCCAAGCGCCGTATGAGCGGTGGCGCTTTCGTCGCGCACCGAGTCGCGCAAGACCCCGATCTGCTCGCGCATCTCCGAAGCCGAAGCCAGCGCTTGTTGCGTTTCCTGAACGGCGTGGCGCGCTTGTTTTTCGATCGCTTCGGTCTCATAGGCGAATCCGGCCGCGGCTTTCTGCACGCTGTTCAGCGCGTCTTGGGCGCGGGCATCGATTCCATCGGCGTTTTGCGCGACTTGTTGCGCGCCTTCGGTCAAACGCAAGACCGCGCGTTCCGCCGCGGACGCCGTTTGATCCTGCGCCGTCGTCAAGCGGTTGAGAAGGATGTTGATCGTTTCGCGTTGCGCGTCGAGCGCCGCCGTCAGAGTGCGTTGCTGTTCCCTTATCTGCTCGCCGACGAGAGCCAGCGTGGCCGCCTGCTGCGTGACGTTCAGGCCGAGGGACGCAAGCGTTTTCTCCACGTGGTCCGCCGTTTGGGTCATATCGGCAAAACGCGCCGAAACCTGATCCGTTCCTTGCGTCGCCGCCGCCACGACTTGCCGCAATTCGCCGCCGGTCGCATCCATTTGCGACACGGAATCCGTCAACTGCATCACAAGGCGACCGTTTTGCTGCTCCATGCCGAGGCGGATGGCCGCCGCTTTTTCGACCAGCGTTTCGGTCGCTTGCGTCAGTTGCGCCAAGACGCCGGCGATCTGCTGGCCGCCTTCGCAAAGCTTGCCGGCCCGTTCGTCAAGCGCATCGCTTGTCTTCATGACGGTCTCGCCAGCCGTTTGCGCGGAAGCGATCATCGCCGCCGTGCTGGTTTTGAACGCCGTCGCCGTTTCGTCCAGTTTGGACAACGCTTCCGCGCTTTGAACGGCTGCCGTTTCCTGCGCATCCGCCATCTTTTCCTTGAGCGCGGACAGGTTCTGGGCAGCGTGGTTGCTGTTTGCGGCGATTTCGTTCGCGTGTTTTTCGAGTTTCAACGCGTCGTTGCCGATCTGATCGGCTTGCCTCGCCAAGGCGGCATGAAGGGTTTCGACCTTGCCGTGCGCCAGATTGACGGTCTGATCCAGTTTTTCCGAAACTTCGCCGTAATGAGTCGCCGTGCGGTCGAGAAGCGCATGGGCGGCGTCCGCCTTCTCGCGGATGACTTCGCCGAGCGCGTTGAACTTCTTTTCGGCGAGTTCCAACTCCTTGCCGACTGCTTCGGATTGTTGCCGCAGAACCGTCTCGATTTTGACGGATTCGGATTGCAGATAAGAAGAAACGTCCTTGATCTGCGCGCCCGAAGTCTTGGCTTTTTCCATCATCTGAGCGGATTGTTCGCCGACCATCAGCGCCGCCTGCTGCAGAAGTTCGACGGCCTGAGCCGCGTGGCTGTCGAGGCCGGTCACTTCGCGCTTGAGATTTTCAGACGTTTCGGAGAATTGCTCCAAGGTATGGCGCGCCGCTTCTTCCTGAGCGGCGTGGATGGCCGTAAAGCGCTCGCTCAAAGCCTCGAAAGCTTCGGCGGATTCGGCCGTCGTTTTGCCCATTTCCTGACTCATGCCGCCGATGCGGGAGTGGAAATCCTGCAAACGGCTTACTTGCGAAGCGAGGCCTTCGCCGAAGGAATTCAGCGTGCGCAATCCCTGATCCGCGCTGGAATCGAGCTGCACCATCGCCTTTTGCACCGGCACAACCGCTTGCTCCGCGAAGCTTTGCAGCTTTTGATCCGTCGAGATCAACTGGCTTTGCGCTTCCGCCAGCAAATTCATGAGGTTTGCCGTCTGTTCGCGCAAGGATTTGCCCGTCGTTTCGGTTTGCTGTTGCAGCTTCTGCGCGGATTCCAAAAGAACCGCTTCGCTGGCGCGGGCTTTGCCCAGAAGTTCGCTTTCCTGATGCTCCAATTTTTCGGTGGCAGAACCGATGGCGCGCGCGCTGAGCTGCGCCGTTTCGTTCAAGCGCCCGATCATCTTTTCGTTCTGCGTCACGGCATCGCCGATGTCCTTGACGAGGGTCTGGCCCACCGCTTGCGTCACGTCGCGCGCGGCAAGCACGCGTTCCAGAACGTGTTGAAGGTTTTCCAGCGCTTTGTTGGCGCGTTCCTGCACCTCTTCGCCCGCCGATGCCGACGCGGCGCTTAGTTTTTCGAACTGCTCCAGATTGGAGGCGACTTCTTCGGTCATCTTTTTCATCCGGGCGCCGCTGTCGGTGGACAGAGCGTGCATGCGGGTGGCGACGTCTTCGTATTTTCCGGTCGTTTCGTTCAAGTGCGCGGTCACGGATTCCGCATTGCGGCGCGTTTCGTCGTTGACGACGGTGAAGCGCAAGAGCGAATTGCCCAGACGGTCGTCCAAATCCTTGATGGACTTTTCCCATGAGCCGAAGAATCCGGATGTGGTTTCCCCGACGCGGTCGGCCAAGGAATTCAAATCGCTTTGGCGGCGATCGAGCCCCGAATCGACGTCGCCGAGGCGCGCCGTAAAGCGATCCATAAAGTTTTGCATCGCATCGACTTGCTGCGACAATCTTTCGCCGAGGACGGCCGCTTGGTCGCGCGCCAATTGCTCGCAGGAGAAAAGGCGGTCGGCGACGCCGCGCAGAACGGATTCCGCCTCGCTGACGCGCGACGGCAACGTCGTCGAGAAATCGTCCAGCGTGCGGGTTTGCGCGTCGAGGGCTTGCGCCATGCGTTCGGCTTCTTCGCGCGCGCTTGACGCGCGTTCGAGAAACTGCGCGACGCTGAGATCGATTTTGCTGGAGAGGCCGCCCAGCGTTTCCGCCGCGGTCGATGCCGCGTTGGTCAAGGAGGATTCCTGCAGGCGCGACGTGTCGGACAGTTTCTGGCTGTCGCGCTGGGCGCGGTCGAGCGCTTCCGCTATTTGCCCGCAGGACGATTCGACGTCCCCAAGCATTTTGGTGACTTGTTCGCCGACGTCTTCGACGCGGCGCGCGAAGCCTTCGCCGTTTTGCTGCAATTTGCCGTCGAGAACGCGCAGCATCGTGAATTTGTCGTCCATCATCTGCTCGATCTGGAACATGCTGCGGCGCACGACGTCTTGAATTTCCTTGACCTGCTGCGTGCTGACGTTTTCGAAGCGTTCGAGATCGGCGCGATGCTGCTGCACGCGATCCATCACCGCTTCCAAATCTTCCTGGCTTATGGACTGGGCGCTGCGCAGTAAATCGATCTGCTCGCGGATCGCTTCGTTGAACCGGCGGATTCTGGCGTCCGCAGCGCCGGATTCGCCCGTGATAAGCGTCAACTGGCGGCGCAAGGGATCGGCGATCGACCGGATATCGGCCGCGCGTTGCAGATAGGCGGTAATCATCCACACCATCGCGACGGGAGAAACGGCGGCGGAAATGCCGACGGCCCAGTCGGCTAAATCGACTCCGCCCAGACTGCGCATGACGCTTGCTTTTGAAACAACGGCAAGCACCAGAGAAAACCACCCGATGGAAAGGCCTAATCCGACCCAAAAGGGCGCGGAGGATCCGCCCGGCGACGTTTTAGACGCGACCGGTTTTTTGGCGGCTGCCGGTTTGGCGGCGACGGGAACGGGAGCATGCGTTGGAGAAGAAGTTAGTGGAGTCTTTTGCGGAGCCATTTGATCCTCTAATTTCCGTTATCTTCGACCGGACGCGACGGGCTTTTTCTCATCGTTTTGATACGAGAACAAACCGTGTCCCATCCGGCTGCAACTTGAACTTTGCACCATAACAGTTTTTTGGGGGGAAAGGAAAGTATTAACAGAAGGTAAAAATAAAAATTCTGTGAGCAACTTCAAAGGCGCAAAGTTAAGCCGGAACGATTCGGAACCGGAACAAAAGGCACATTAAAGACGTGATTGAAAAGACGCGAAAACTGATCTTTTCGGCTTTCTTTTTCCGAAACAAGAAAAATTTTTGGGGTAAGTTCTTGCCTGTTACCGGAAATTACAACGAAAAATCAGTGAACTTTATAGTTGCCGCGCGATTTCTTCGACCTCGAAGCATTCGATGACGTCGCCGACTTCGATGTTGTCGTAATTTTCGAACGCCATGCCGCACTCGAAGCCGTCGCGGACTTCTTTGACTTCATCCTTGAGGCGCTTCAAAGTCTTAAGCGAGCCTTCGTGGATAACGACGTTGTCGCGCAAGAGGCGGACTTTCGCGCCGCGCTTGACGATGCCTTCGGTGACTTTACAGCCCGCGACTTTGCCGACCTTCGTGATGTTGAACACTTGCAGGATTTGCGCGTTGCCGAGGAATTTTTCGCGCAACGTCGGCGCGAGCATGCCCGAAAGAGCCGCCTTCACGTCGTCGATCACGTTGTAGATGATCGAGTAATAACGCAGTTCAACCGCGTCGCGCTTGGCCATTTCGCGCGCCTGCGCGTTGGCGCGGACGTTGAAGCCGATGATCATCGCGTTGGACGCTTTTGCCAATGTCACGTCGGATTCCGTGATCGAGCCGACAGCGGAGTCGAGCACGCGGACTTTCACTTCGGTGTTTTCGTCCGTCAGTTTGGTCAGGGCGTTTTTGATCGCCTCGACCGAACCGTGCACGTCGCCCTTGATAAGCACGGCCAATTCCTTGGCCGCGCCCGTTTTGATGTTTTGCATCATCTGCTCGAAATTGCCCCGAGGCGTCGAAGCCGCCGCCGCAATGGCTTTCTTGCGGCGCAGGCGGAATTCGGCGATTTCGCGCGCCTTGGCTTCGTCGGTGACGACGAGCAGTTCGTCGCCTGCGGAAGGCGGGCTGTTAAGACCCAGGACTTCGACGGGCATCGAGGGAGTCGCAAAGGTTATGGGATTGCCGCGATCGTCGGCCAGAGCGCGCACTTTGCCCCATTCGCTGCCCGCGACGAAAATGTCGCCGACGCGCAACGTGCCGCGACGCACGAGAACCGTCGCCACGGAGCCGCGGCCTTTTTCCAGCTTGGCTTCGACCACGGAGCCTTCGGCCGTGCGGTCGGGATTGGCCTTGAGATCGAGGATTTCCGCTTGCAGCAAGATAGCGTCGAGAAGTTTATCGAGGCCCATTTTCGTTTTGGCGGAGATTTCGACCGACAGCACTTCGCCGCCGAGTTCTTCGACCTGAATGTCGTGCTGGAGCAATTCCTGTCTAACGCGGTCGGGTTTCGCGGCGGGCAGATCGCATTTATTGATCGCGACGATGATCGGCACGTTCGCGGCTTTGGCGTGGCGGATCGCTTCGATCGTTTGTGGCATGATGCCGTCGTCGGCCGCGACCACCAGAACGACGATATCGGTAACTTGCGCGCCGCGCGAACGCATTTCCGTAAAGGCCGCGTGGCCCGGCGTGTCGATGAACGTCACGCGGTCGAAACCGTGGGACGGTTCGGGCAGAACGACCTGATACGCGCCGATGTGCTGCGTAATGCCGCCCGCTTCGCCCGCGACCACCGATGTGTGGCGCAGGGCGTCGAGGAGCGATGTTTTTCCGTGATCGACGTGGCCCATGACCGTGACGACGGGCGCGCGCGGCTTCAGATTTTCCGCCGTATCCTTGATTCCGCCGATGTCGGCTTCGATGTCGGCTTCGGTCACGCGCTTGACGCGGTGTCCGAATTCGGTTGCGACAAGTTCGGCGGTATCCGCGTCGATCGTTTGCGGCAGCGTCGCCATAACGCCGAGTTTCATCAAAATCTTGATTACATCGACGCCGCGTTCGGCCATGCGGTTGGCAAGCTCTTGCACCGTGATCGCTTCGGGAATCGTCACATCGCGCGTGACTTTCACCGGTTCCTGATGCTGTTGCTCCATCGCTTCGCGTCGATGGCGTTCCGCGCGGCGGCGCATCGAAGCGACCGAACGGCGGCGGCCTCCTCCTTCTTCGTCCGACAACGCCTGCGTCACATTTACTTTATGGCCGACGCGACGCTCGTCGCCTATGCCCCGGCGCGGCGCAAGCGCAGGACGCCCCGGTTTGCGGTAACCGCCCTCTTCTTCTTCCTCGCGTCCCGCCGCTCCGCGGCCTTGACGCGTCGGGCGTCCCGAAAGGCTTTCGCCCGGACGCGCTAAAGCGCTCCGGCCACGGTCTTCCGAAGGAGATCCCGTCGCGTGGCGCGAAGCCTGCAAATCGCGGTGGCGGACTTCGTCTTCCTGTTTCTTTCTCGTGCTTTCGGTTTTTTCCTGTTCTTGAATGGCGCGCATTTCCTCGAGTTCGCGCATGCGCAAAGCGTCGCGCGGAGGAAGACCCGTTGTGTCTTCCGGTTCGGGCGGACGGACGACTTCGGCCTGAAAATAGTCGTGTTCGGAATGGCTGGGTTCCGTAGAAGCTCCGCGCAGGGCGCGCGCGCGCGCTTCGCGTTCTTCCGCCGTCAACGTATGCAAAACGGCGCTTGTCGAACGGCCGTTCTTATTGACGCCCGACGTCGTTTTCGCTTTTTCGGCGCCGCTTTTGGACGCGTCGCCTTCGCCGCGCTTGACGGGCTTTTTGGCTTCGACGACGACCGCTTTCGACCGCCCGTGCGAGAAGCTTTGCCGCACCGTTTCCGATGGCGCGGCAGGCGCTTTCGGTTTCTTCAATTCCAGCTTCGGCTTCGCGCCCGCGCCGAGACTTAAGACCGCTTTTTTCTTCTCGTCCGTCATCTTATCCTTCGTTCTTTCTTGCACTACACATAGACTGAAGCCGGTTTATTTCCAGCTTTAATTTCTCCGCGAGGCCGTGCGGCGCGATTCCCGCATAGACGATTTGGTCGTAACCGAACGCCGCGCCCATCTCTAGGCGGGAGAAAAGATCGCATTCAGAAATGGAAAGGCGGTTGTCTAGTGCGCGCGTCGCGTCGGGCGCATGAAGATAGAGGGCAAGCTTGCCTGCGCGGAGCGCCGCTTCGGTCTGGGATTCGCCCAAAACGGCGATGCCTGCGCCTTTCGCCAATCCTAGAAACGTGAGGCAACGCCTGCGAAGCAGGTTCGCCACGTCGTCGGGCAAAGCATCCGACGGGCGGGCGGCTTTGAACAGGTTCTTTTTGGCCGCTTGCCGGATGGATTCAGGGTTCGCCGTGACCCACAGTCCGGCTCCGGGAAGGTTTTCGGAAAGATCGGGGACGACGGCGTTTTCAGGCCCGATGACAAAGCGGATCATCTCCGCGCGCGGTTTCATTTCGCCCGTCACAAGACAACGCCTCGCGCCGTCGGGACCTTTTTTCCCCGACGCGGGTTTCGTCTTTTTCCGAGCACGTTCTAAAACTGCTGTCATTGTGGGTTTCGTACCTCATCTCACGACGCAGGGGTTTCATTGAACCAATGGGCGCGCGCCGCCATAATAATCTCGTTGGCGGCGTTTTCCGTCAGTTCGTCGGCGCCTATGATCTCGCGCAATTCGTCGCTTGCCAGATCGGCTACGTCGTCGAGCGTCTTGACGCCTTTTTCGCCGAGCTTGACCGCGCTTTCGACGCTAAGGCCGGGCAACGCGACGACGTCGTCCGTAACGCCGAATTCCTTGCGCTTCGCCTCGAGCTTGGCGGCGTTTTCGGCTAACCATGTATGGGCGCGTTCCTGAAGTTCTCCGGCGACTTCAGCGTCGAAGCCTTCGATTTCCGCGAGTTCATCGACGGGCGTATCCGCTATCTGCTCGACCTTCGTAAAGCCTTCGGTCACGAGCAGATGCGCGATCACGTCATCGACCGCGAGCGCTTCGGTGAACAAAGCCGTGCGGGTCGCGAGTTCTTGTTGGCGGCGTTCGGATTCTTCCTTCTCCGTCAGAATGTCGATGTCCCAGCCAGTGAGCATCGAGGCGAGGCGCACGTTTTGCCCGCGCCGTCCGATGGCCAAGGAGAGTTGTTCGTCGGGAACGACGACATCCATGCGGTTGTTTTCCTCGTCGAGCACGACTTTGGCGACTTCGGCGGGAGCGAGCGCGTTGACGACGAACGTCGCGGGATCGGACGACCACGGAATGATGTCGATCTTTTCGCCCTGCAATTCGCCGACCACCGCCTGAACGCGGCTGCCACGCATGCCTACGCAAGCGCCCACGGGATCGATGCCGCTGTCGTTCGAGACGACCGCGATTTTGGCGCGGCTGCCCGGATCGCGCGCGACCGACTTGATTTCGATGACGCCGTCGTAAATTTCAGGGACTTCCTGCGTGAACAATTTCGCCATGAACAAGGGATGCGTCCGCGAAAGAAAAATCTGCGGGCCGCGTTGTTCTTCGCGCACGTCGTAGATGTAGGCGCGGACGCGGTCGCCGTTCTTGAAATGCTCGCGCGGCAGGCTTTCGTCGCGGCGGAGCATCGCTTCGGTGCGGCCCAGATCGATCGTGACGTTGCCGTATTCCACGCGCTTGACGATGCCGCTGATGACTTCGCCGATGCGGTCCTTATATTCCTCGAACTGGCGGTGGCGTTCGGCCTCGCGCACTTTCTGCACGATGACTTGCTTGGCCGTTTGCGCCGCGATGCGCCCCATTTCGATGGGCGGAAGATCGTCGACGATAAAATCGCCGACTTGCGCGTCGGGCTTGGTTTTCTTCGCGGCTTTGACCGTTATTTGCGTGAATTCGTTTTCGATCGGGTCCGCGACCTGAAGCCAGCGCTGCAAATGCACTTCGCCGGTCTTGCGGTCGATTTCGGCGCGGATGTCGTGTTCGTGGCCGTATTTCGCGCGGCCCGCTTTTTGGATAGCCTGCTCCATCGCGACCAGAACTTCGTCGCGCTCGATCCCTTTTTCGCGGGACACGGCTTCGGCAACCTGCAACAATTCCATAATTATTTCTCCTGCTTCGTCTTTAACAACTCGTCCGTTAGCACCAACTTCGCGCGTTCGATATTTTCGAACGGAATAATTTGAACGCCCTTATCGGTATCGAACTCCACAACCTCGCCCGAAACGCCCGCGATCCTGCCTTGAAAACGACGCTGGCCTTCGCGCGGCTTTATCAACTCGAACTTCGCGACGTGACCTTGAAACCGCTCGTAATCCCCGAGCTTCACCAAGGGCCTGTCGATGCCGGGCGAACTGACTTCGAGAGCGTAGCGATCCGCCCATTCCGCATCGGCTTCGATGACCGGGGAAACCGCGCTGCTTATCTTGGCGCAATCCTCGACCGTCATTCCGGCGCCGTCTTTGCGCTCGGCCATGACCTGAAGCGTCGCATATTTTCCCCCGCCCGTGATTTGCACGCGAACGAGATCGTACCCCGCAGCCTCGACTTCACCCGCTATCAGTTCCGCAATCTTCTTTTCAACAGCCTTTGACATTCACGTTATCTGACCCGCAAGGGTCGTTCCGACATCAAAACAAAAACAGCAGGGTCAGGCAAGGTAACAAAAAAGGCGGGCTTTTGGCCCACCTCCCCGCTTGTCCCTATGACGGGCAGACAATAGCTGTTTGGATTGGAAAAGCAAGATAAAATAAGAAGGTTCTTCTTGAAGATAAAAGTTTTGAATCCCTATTTTCTTTCAACGAATAACTTGCCTACTTGCATTATATGCAAAAATAGTGCCAAATATCAAAATCTCAATGATTCGTTAATGATTCTCAACGTATCGTCCCCTTATGAATCTCGTTCAGCGCCTAGACCAACGGCAGGTCCAAACCCTCGTTATGACGCCTCAGTTGCAGCAGGCGATCAAGCTGCTGCAGATGACGAATCTGGAATTGGGCGATTTTGTCGAACAGGAACTTGAGAAGAATCCTCTTCTCGAACGCGACGATTTGGATGAAATCGGAACTCCGCCCGAAAAAACTGCCGCAGGAGAAGCGGAAAAATTTACCCTGTCTTCCTCCGAACTTCCTCCTCTCTCTAACGCTGCGGATGAAAAAGCGCCTGCTTCCGCCGACGATCCGTGGGCCAGCGACGGCTATACGGACGAAGACCGTTTTGCGTCATCCGGATCGGGAGGTTCGTTCGACGACGACGAGTTTTCGGCGACGCAGAATGTCGCCGAGAAGCCCGGTTTGCGCGCGCACCTTCTGGAACAAGTCAACGTCGATTTCAGCGATCCGGCGGACCGCATGATCGCCGTCGCCTTGGTCGATCTTCTGGACGAGGCCGGATATTTGCCCGTCGACGTGGAATCCACGCGCGTTCAACTGGGCGCGTCGGAAGAGAAGATGGATTTCGTCATCGCCCGTTTGCAGCGTTTCGACCCGTGCGGCATTTTCGCGCGGTCGCTTCACGAATGCCTCGCCCTGCAACTGTGCGAGAAAGACCGGCTCGATCCTCCGATGGCGCTTTTGCTTCAGCGTCTCGATTTATTGGCGCGTCACGAGAACGCCGCGTTGATGCGTCTGTGCAACGTCAACGCCGAAGACCTTGCCGGAATGATCGCCGAAATCCGCCAGCTTAATCCCAAGCCCGCAATGGCTTTCGCTTCCGATGCCGCGCCTCCGATTGTGCCCGATGTTTTTTTGCGGCCTCAGCCGGGCGGAGGCTGGCACGTCGAGTTGAACACCGAAACCCTTCCCCGCGTTTTGGCGAACGAACGTTATTATTCGCAAATTCAGGCTTCAACATCGAAAAAGGCCGACAAGGAATACATCGCCGATCATTGGCAGCAGGCGAACTGGCTTATCAAGGCGATGCACCAGCGCGCCACGACGATTTTGAAAGTCGCGGGCGAGATCGTGCGCCAACAGGAAGCTTTCTTTATAAACGGCGTGCATCATTTGAAGCCTTTAATTTTAAAAGACATCGCGCTGCTGGTCGAGATGCACGAATCGACCGTGAGCCGCGTCACGCAGCACAAATACATCGCCACGCCGCGCGGCATGTTTGAGCTTAAATATTTTTTCACGACGGCTTTGGCGCGCAGCGACGGCAAGGCCGACATGTCGTCGGAAGCCGTGCGCGCGCGAATCCGCAAGATGATCGAAAGCGAAAAGACGACCGCGATTTTGTCGGACGATCATCTGTCGATGAAATTGCGCGGCGAAGGCATCGACATAGCTAGACGCACCGTCGCCAAATACCGCGAGGCGATGCGGATTCCGACGTCGGCGCAAAGGCGGAGAGAAAAAAGGGGATAGATTTTATTTGGGCGATGTTTTCTGCGAAAGGGTCAGCTCTTTGAAGCGATAGTAAAGGGCGGTTTTTTGCCGAGCTTCCAAACGATATTGAAATTTTGCCTATACCCTTCGGCCAGCGCGTGCGAACGAAGAACGACCACATAGGGGGACTCTTTGTCGATGAAGGAAAGAAGCGCGAGGCAATCGCCGAAGGCATAAAAAGCCGTCGTTGTTTTCGATTGATCCGGAAGCAACCGAATTTCAGTATAGCCGCACGTATCATAATCGCTGATTGTGGTAAGAATTCTAAACGAAGTTATTTTCTTTTGGTCACACAGTTTTTTCATTCGCCTGACGTGAAGGATCGGGTCTTTGCGGAGCTTTCCCAGAAGCAATTCATCGTATATTTGAAGACAGACTTCGCCGCCGAATTTGCTCAAGTGCTCGTAGAGAAAATCGTAGAAAGCGTCGAATTGCTCCTTCCCTTCATAGATATCGACTTCATTTAATTTAAACCGGACGCCTTGGCGCTCCGAGAATTCCACATGATGTTCGTTGAACGCGGCCAGCAATTTATTCGCCGTGCGCACCTCGGGCTCGTGCGTGCCGGACTCGAAACGGTAGAGGGTTGCCTCGCTGATGCCGGTTTGTTTGGCGAGGTCCGCGCGGGACCAATTTAGCAATCCGCGCGCGGCGCGGAGTTGTGCGGGCGATATAAGGGGCATGGCGTGACCATAAAGCAGGCGTTGAGTGAATAAAAACAGGTCATTTGCATGTATCATTTGACGTAATTACTTACAAGTATTATTTATAGAAACAGATGGGGAATTAATTTTGGACAAAAATTTTTAAAGAAAAATTTTAAAGAAAGGAAGTTTATTATGACAACCACATCCGAGGCAATAACGCCCGAGCCCACGACATTTGAAAAAATCAGAACGGTCTGCCTCGCCATCGGAAGAGATTTTTTGCAGCTTTCTAACAATGCCGATAGTGCCTACGATAATATCAACCTAATTGAGGACAATGGCACAAAAAGCATCAAATGGGTCATCGACTCGAAAAGGATAGATTCTTCGTTCAGAAACTGTAATTGGGGCAACGATTCTAACGTATCAAAAGCCGCCCAAGAAAAAACCGAGGCCGTGGAAAATGACCTGAGAAAAGAAGAGTTTTCCGTCTTGCGCGAAAACAGCGACACCGTGACGCGAGACATATTCAACGGAGGGAAGGTTCTCGATCGGGATTATGGGATTAAGCTCACTGTTACGATGCCGGACAACGAAGAAACCTTACATGCCCTTTTCTCGGTTTATGGAAATGCCTTCAAAAGAAGCCGGATAGCCGAACTCTTGAACAGCCTCAAGTGCGTCGAGGCGAATGTCGTGCGCCGCCGTGAAGCCCTTGGATTGACAGAAACTCCCGATAGAGAATCTACAATCATCGAAGGCATCGTTGGTGACGCATTGGCTGAGGCGGGGTTTTCCCGACTGAAAAGATAACGGGGCGTGACCGAAAAGCGAGCGTTGAGTGAATAAAAACAGGTCATTTGCATATATCATTTGACGTAATTACTTGCAAGTTATAATTTTAGGCAAGATCAATTTTATTTAAGGAGAAAAATCATGACCCAATTGAGAGTCCCGGGAGCGTCCCATCCGGATGAGGGCGCCCTGAAATACGATGGCGGCGGATCTCCTCGATTAAAATTTGGAGGAAAGGAAAACCTTCAAGGCGGTGGCGGCTGTCCCGAGCTTAGCAGGGGCGGCGACCTGATTCCCCCAACGAAAAATGGCTTTGCAACCGCAAAGCGGCCTCTTCCGCATCGGAAAATCAAAATGGGAAGAACGCCTGAATCAAGTGGAGGAGGATCGGATATACGCTGGAAGAAGGACATCGTTCCCTTGAAAAACGTGTGGGACAAGATAGGGAAGCTTAACGGCGTGTATTACGCGTGGCGCGTCGACGAATTCCCGGAAATGGATTTTAAAAGCGGGAGGCAAGTCGGCTTGATCGCGCAGGATGTCAAAAAAGCGCTTCCGGAAATCGTCACAACCGATGACGAAGGCTATATGCGCGTGGCTTACGAGAAGTTCGCGCCTTTATTCGTCGAGGCGATCAAGCAGCTTAAGGCCGAGAACGACGCCCTACGCGCGGATATTGACTCGCTGAAGCGCGCGCAAGCGGGTATAGCGAATCGAAAGGCCGCGTAAGCGGTTTTTGTCCGGAACCTGCCTCTTGTTGATCGCGAAGCAAGCCCCGGCTGGAAGTTAAGGAGATTTTTAGAATAAGCTGATAAGGCTTAGGCGGAGTTCGGTCGTTAGAAGAACTCCGAGGGGAGTCCTTTGTCATGCATAAAGCCGCCGCGCGCGATTTGTTAGACCTTCTTCGCTCTTTTAAAGATGTCGGGTTTTATGCGAAGGAAATCAACGGCAATCACGGAATTGTTTTTCGCGAAAACGAGCTTTTTTACACGGTCTCTTGTTTTAAAGTCATTACGGCCATTGCCCTTTATCACAAGTTTGAAAGCGAAGGCTTGAGCGATACTAAGGAATTTTGTTACTCGCCAAAAGACAAATCGCCCGGCTCCGGCATTCTCAAAAACATGAAGCCTCATGCTTTGTCGTTTTATAACTACGTTTTTTTGATGCTCAAACTTTCCGACAATACCGCAACGGATATATTGTTGAGATTAATCGGCAAATCCTATCAGGATAAAATTATCCGTAAGCTCGGACTGAAAAAAACGCGTTTGCCTCAAAATCTTAGTGCGCTTTGCGCGGGAGAGTACTCGACCCGTAAAAGATGCACACCCGAAGAATTCGATGCCATGTGCATTAAGGGAAAGGCCGTTCCCATCAAGAATTGCCCGACTTTTCAGTTATCCAAAGGAAACGTCTCGACGCCCTTTGAAATGGTCAAGGTTCTCGAAGAACTCATCCATCCCAAGCTTATCTCGAAAAAAGCGGCGAATAAGATTCTTGGAATCATGAAGATGTACGACGCCGACGACCGGATTCTCGAATTCGGCAGCTATATGGAAATTGCAAACAAGGGCGGATGGATGCGCGGAGTTCGCTCCGACATCGGCATCGTTTTTTCGGAAAATCCTTTTTACTACGCGATTATGGGAAAGAATTTGAGCAATCCCGAAAAACAGCGCTTGATATCCTCATATAACGATATTCTCAAGATGACGATGCGCTGTTTCTGAAGCCGCAGCAAAACGCGAAGGGCGATGCCTTAGTTAGAGGGGACGTTCGCCGAGACCTTGATAAACGGCTCGGAGGATTTTTTCCCGACGAGATTCGAGTATTCCTCATAAATATGCGCCTGACCGCTTTTGAACTGCTCGAGTTGCGCGCCTTCAAGAACGCGTCCCGTCGGCATTTTGACGCTGAGCGGGTTGACCTGAACGCCGTTGACGTGGACTTCGTAGTGCAGATGCGGCCCCGTCGCGCGGCCCGACATGCCGACATAGGCGATCACTTCGCCCTGATTGACGTGCGCGCCGCGATAAAGATGCGCATTAAAGCGGCTCATATGGCCATAGGCGGTTTCAAGGTTGCCCGAATGGCGGATTTTGATGTAGCGGCCAAATCCGCCTTTAAATCCGATTTCCTCGATCGTTCCCGCGCCTGCGGCGAAGATGGGCGTTCCCGTGGGCGCGCCGAAATCGACACCTTTGTGCATCTTGGTGTATCCCAGAATCGGATGCATGCGCATCCCAAAGCCCGATGTGATGTGGGCGGCGGCGACGGGCGTGCGCAAAAGGGCGCGGCGGGTGCTGTGCCCCGAGGCGTCGAAATAATCGACCGTTTTGTCGGCAAAGGTCACGCGGTAGATCGGCTTGACCTCGTTTCCGATATGCATCGCGGCGTAAATAATCGAGCCTTCGCCCACGGGCTTGCCCTGAACCGTTTTCGGCTGATCGTAAAGAATCTCAAAGCTATCGCCCGGATGGATATCGCGCTGGAAGTCGATGCTATGGGCGTAAACGGCGATCATGGCCGCCATAATCGTATGCGGAACGCCCGCATGGTCGCCCGCGTCGAAAACGCTTGTGCGAATCTCGCCCCGCGCCGCGACGCGCTCGCGGACGATCGGGATCATTTTGACGTTGGCGGCGAAGTTGCCGCTCGTTTGGCGGGCTATGGTTATTTCCTTGGTGTCTTCGGGCTGAAAGACCGCGCCGGTAAAGGTTTCCGCCTGAGGCGTACGGCTGAAAGTCAGCGTCACGCTTTGTCCAGCGCGCAGTTTCTCGAGCGAATAGACATGGGCCAAAGCGTTCATGGCTGCCGTGGCATCGGGATCGGCGACGCCAGCATCGGCCAACATATCGGAAAACTCCTGCCCTTCGCCGATTTCGGCTTCCCGGGAGATGATTTCGGGAGGAACGATCGTTTGGGCTACGGCCCGGCTGACTCTCGCGACAACCTGGCCGGGCGCGGATTGCGCAACGACGCGCGCCGCGTTTTGAACTGCGGGCGCCGATGCCGCCGTAACGACGGCAGCCTGATGCCTCCAGTAGTGACCGCTCAGACCAACGCTGAGAGCCAAAGTACCTACCGCAAGCATCCGAAAGACTGGGGCCGCGTGCAGCGAATCCGCACGTACAAGGCCTAGGGGAGATTTCAGCAAGTTCTACCTTTTGCTGGTTTCCATTCATTAACCTGGGGCGGAGGGTGTCTATAAGGACTCCTTATGTCAACGACATTTTCCCTGCTAGAGGAGAATTAAGAGTGCCTTTTTGAGTGGTAAAAAAGGAGTTCTTGTGTCTTCTTATTGAAAAACAAGGATTTTTTTGTAAACGAAATAATATGTTAAGACGGCGATGTTGGGTAATTAAAGGTTAAATACTTTCTTATTTTGAAATTTTATTGCTCTCAATTGTGGCGTCTGTTTACGATTCCCTTGATTTTCTGCCAAAGAGGGTGGGGATAGGGATTGAAAATAAAAATAAGGAAAAAGAACGAAAGATTGAAGATTTGGCTTTTTTGGGGGCGCCCTTTTTTTTGATAAAAACTTTAAATCGTTTATTTTCAATATGTTGTTTGATATTTAATCTAAATGAAGCATCCGTGGTTGACTTCCAATCCCCACATCCCTTTACTGCGGCTTTCCATGACCCCGCGTTCCTCTATGGTATTAGGCTTAAAATGACAGGTAAAAAGAAGACCACCCCATCCGCCCAAGAACCTTCGCTTGTCGAAAACGGCAAAGAAACGCTGCGCATGATGGCTTTCGCGTTGCTGATTGCGTTGACCATCCGCACTTTTGCCTATGAGCCGTTCAACATCCCTTCCAGTTCCATGGTTCCCACTCTTTTGGTCGGTGATTTTCTATTCGTGTCGAAGTTTTCGTACGGCTATGGGTCGGAGGGCACGTTTTTGGGCCTCATTCCCTTTAAGGGACGCTTAGGCGGAAGCGAGCCCAAGCGCGGAGATATCGTCGTATTCAAACTGCCGCGCGATCCTTCGATCGATTACATTAAGCGCCTGATCGGGCTTCCGGGTGACACCATCCAGATGCGGCAAGGCATTCTTTACATCAATGGAGTGCCTGTCGAACGCACCCGCCTGCCGAATCTGGCGGAGGAAGCCTATACGCACCCGCCGTCGAACGCCGCCGACTACATGGAGTATCTGCCGCAAAGCCCCGCTCACATCATTCGCAAATTGGGCAACGATCAGCCGCTTGATAATACCGATGTCTTTACGGTTCCTCCGCATAATTATTTCTTTATGGGCGATAACCGCGACAATTCTCAGGACAGCCGGACGAAAAACGTCGGATTCGTGCCCGAGGAAAATCTGGTCGGCAAAGCCAATCTTTTGTTCTTCTCGCTCGACGAGCATACGCATTTCTGGGAATTTTGGACATGGCCGTGGACGGTGCGGTGGTCGAGGATTTTGAGCAGGATCAACTGAACGATGACTGCGATTCAAGATAAACCCAATCCTGCGGCTTTTGCCGAGAAGCTTGGGCATGCTTTCACGGCGCCGCGCCTTTTGGAAGAGGCTTTGACACATCCTTCTCTGTCGGGCGCACGGCAGAAGAAAAAAGGCGCGCCTTACGAGCGTCTGGAGTTTTTGGGCGACCGCGTTCTAGGCCTTGCGATCGCCGAATGGCTTTATGAAACTTTTCCCAACGCGGACGAAGGCGAAATGGCCAAGCGCCACGCCGCGCTTGTCAACCGCGACGCTTTGCGCGCCGTCGCTTTGGATATAGGCTTGGCCCGGTTCGTGCGTTTGGCGCGCGGCGAGGACGCCCAAGCGGCCAGAAAAAATCTCGCCACGCTGCCGGACGCGATGGAAGCCGTGATCGGCGCCCTTTATCTCGACGGCGGTTTTTCGGCGGCGCGCGCGTTTATTCATAAATATTGGCAGCGCGACATTGCCGTTTCCGAAACTCCGGTCGATCCCAAAACGACGTTGCAGGAATGGGCGCAGGGACAAGGGCTTCCTTTGCCCGCCTATCGCGTCATTGAAAATTCCGGCCCCGCGCATGCGCCGAAATTCGTAATCGAGGCCAGCGTCAAGGGCTTTCCTCCCGCCGTGGCCGAGGGCAATTCGAAACGCGACGCGCAAAAAGCGGCGGCGGCGAAACTTCTGGAAACGGTGCTTAAAAAGTGACCGCAAAAAAATCCGCCCCTCGAAAAACTCGCGCCGGATTCGTCGCGATTTTAGGCGCGCCGAATGCGGGCAAATCGACTTTGCTGAACCGGCTCATCGGCCAAAAGGTTTCCATCGTCAGTCCCAAACCCCAGACCACGCGAATCCGCACGCTGGGCATCATGACCGAGGGCGACGTGCAGATCAGCTTTATCGACACGCCCGGGATCTTCGCCCCCAAACGCCGCCTCGACCGCGCGATGGTGCAAACCGCGTGGAATAGCCTCGAAGACGCGGATGCGGTTATTCTGATCGTCGATGCCAGCGCGAGAAAAGAAAACGAAAAAATTGAAGCGATTATTGAAGAATTAAAGAAGCGTCAAAAATCCGTTATTCTTGCGCTCAACAAAGTCGATGCAATGGATCCGGCCAAACTTCTGCCGCAAGCCGCAGCGTTTCAAGATACGGGCGTTATTTCCGACATTTTCATGATTTCCGCCCTCAAAGGCGACGGCGTAGACGATTTAAAGTGGTTTTTGAAACAGCTGATGCCTTTAAGTCCGTGGTATTACGGCGAGGATCAGGTCAGCGATTTGCCCTCGGAAATCCTCGCCGCAGAGGCGACGCGCGAGCAATTGTATTTTCAGCTGCAACAAGAACTTCCCTACGCGGCCGCCGTTCTTCCCCAAAGCCTTGAGGAAAAGCGCGACGGTTCCGTCGTCATCCGCCAGAATATAATCGTTGCGCGGGACAATCACCGCCCTATCGTTCTGGGTAAGGGAGGGACGCGCATCAAGGCCATCGGCGAGAAGGCGCGCGCGGAGATTTCCCGCCTGTTCGACCGCAAAGTCCATTTATTCCTTGAGGTCAAAGTCGATGAAAAATGGCAAGACCGTCCCGATTTTTACCGAACTTTCGGTTTGGATTTTGGGAAGAAGTAAGAAAGCAAAACAAAAGTTTTCAATCCGGATTCCTGTTTTTGCCGGAATCCAGATTGGAATCGCGGCATTCGTTTTTCTTCTTTCCGCCTCTCCTGCCCTCGCCGAGAATCCCTTTTCCCTCACGACGACGCCGCAGCTCGCGCCTTCCTTGGTTTTCGAAGACGAAGGCGGGGCGGAGCATGCTTTATCCGATTATCGCGGACGTTTCGTCCTTCTTACCCTATGGGCGACGTGGTGCCCTTCGTGCGCGAAGGAAATGCCCGCGCTCGATGCGCTGCAGAACGCTTTCGATCCGCAAAAACTCGTCGTCCTTCCCTTATCCGAAGATTCTGAAACCGAGGTTGTGGCCGCGTTTTATCGCCTGCACGGAGTAAAACATCTGGCGATCGCGCTTGACAAAACATCGCACGCGCCAAGCGCGCTTTTCCTGCGCGGATTGCCCACAACCCTTGTCATTGACCCCTTGGGATATGAAATTGCGCGGGTTGAGGGAGACACGGATTGGACATCGCCCAAAACCTTGCTTTTTCTTCGCCAAAAAATAGGCGATAACTGATTGACAATCATCACAAAAAAATACTCGCAATACTTAAGTAAAATTTTAATCATTTTGTCTTAAAATAAGAAGCATAGAGGAGTTTATCTGATTTTTTAGGAATTGTTTTATGTTTTTCTTCGGCATCAGGCGTCCGGATTTCGGATTGAAAAAAGGCAAGGCTCCCTCGAAGGAAGATATTGCCGTTTTTGCCCAAGGAGGGGCGGTTCCACCCACACGAAAACCCGTTTGCGTCGTGCATCCGGAAAATGCGTCGAGAATGATCCGCGACGACGGATTTCCAAAAGATTTTTCTCTCTACGAATATGCGGGCGCGACTCTTGAAGTTCTGTCCGGCAAAGGTTCCGACGGCAAGATTCTCCGCCGTCCCGCTCTGGTCGCCAAAATGGTGCGGAGATATAAACTGGACGACGCTTTCGTCGAAGTGGAAATGACGGCGTCGATCCGCGATCTTCGCAAGGCAGCCCATCCTCACGCCTCCTCGATCGCCGCGGCTTTGATGATGTTTTACGATGAAAAAGTTTCCCGGAAAGAACCTGTCCTTAATCCCCAACGGGTCGCTTCCGCGGCTTCGACATTGTCGAAATTTCCGGCAAACGATTTCTTCGCAAAAATGAATTCCATCGAATCCGTCCCGACGTGGATCGGCTAGGCCTTCGATTTCCTCACGCAAACCGAGGCGTTTAACCCCCCAAAAGCGAATGAATTGTTCAGGGCTATGTCGATCGGCATCGGGCGCGCAATGTTGGGCACATAGTCGAGATCGCATTCCGGGTCTGCGCCCTGATAATTGATCGTCGGCGGCGCTGTATTTTCGCGAACGGCCAGAATTGTCGCCAGCATCTCCAAAGCTCCCGCAGCCCCGAGCGCGTGGCCGAAGAGAGATTTGCTCGACGACAGCGCGACTTTTTTCGCGTGCTCGCCGAGCGCTATTTTCATTGCCGCCGTTTCGGCCGCATCGTTGATGCGCGTGCCGGTTCCATGCGCATTGATGTAATCGATGTCTTCGGGTGAAAGCTTTGCATCGCGCAGGCAATTGAGAACCGCGCGCGAAGCGCCTTCGGCATCGGGGGTCGTGAGGTCTTTGGCGTCCGAAGACATGCCGAAACCCGCGAATTCTGCGTAGATTTTTGCGCCGCGTTTTTTCGCGTTCTCTTCGGTTTCCAAAACGAATGTCGCGGCTCCTTCGCCGAGAACCATGCCCAAGCGTCCGGCGGAAAAGGGGCGGCAAACGTCGGGGGACATTACGCGCAATGCCTCCCATCCCCTGAGCGTGCCCAAAGTCAGGCAGGATTCCGCGCCGCCCGTTATCGCCTTATCGATCAATCCCGAACGCAACATCGACAGTGCTGTGCCCATCGCGTGAATGGCGGAGGCGCACGCGGAAGCCACCGTAAAGCCCGGCCCCGTGATGCCAAGATTCATGCTGATATGACTCGCTCCCGCGTTGACCATCAGGCGCGGGATCGTGAACGGATGCACGCGGCCGGAGGCGTTCGCATCGAGCAATTTGTGATAAGATTCTTCGAGCGTATTCTGGCCGCCGACGCCCGTGCCGATGATGACGCCCGTGCGTTCGGATTCTTCGGGCGTAAGGGCGAGGCCGGAATCCTGATATGCCTGCTTTGCCGCCGCGACTGCGAATTGCGCGAAACGGTCGAGCAACATCGCCTTTTTGGCGTCCATATACTCTTCGATCTTGAAATTTTTGACCTCGGCAACGGGGAAATGGGCCTCCTGCCCGCGGCAAGGAAGCGCGATTGCGCCGATTCCTCCGCGCCCCTCGAACAGGTTCGATTGAAATTCTTTGACGCTGTTGCCGATAGGCGAAATGACGCCAAGGCCGGTGATAACGATACGTTGCATGAAAAACCCCGAATGAAAGCAAGGTTGGAAAGTTTATTGCTTGTGGTTTTTACTCCACGTGCCCCTTGATGCGTTGAGCGAGAGACGCGCGTAAAAACATATCGATGTCGCCGTCGAGAACCGCTTGCGACTGGCTTGTTTCGGCGCCCGTGCGGGCGTCTTTGACCATTTGATAGGGCTGCAAGACATAAGAGCGGATTTGATATCCCCAGCCGATTTCGCTTTTCTGCGCTTCGATGTCGGCTGCCGCCGCTTCTTTTATTTTCAACTCCCGCTCATACAATTTCGCGCGAAGCATTTCCATCGCCTTGGCGCGGTTTTTGTGCTGCGAGCGTTCCTGCTGGCATGCGACGATGATTCCCGTGGGAATATGCGTGAAGCGCACCGCGCTTTCCGTTTTGTTGACGTGCTGGCCGCCCGCGCCACTTGAGCGAAAGGTATCGATTTTCAGGTCGGCTTCCTTGATTTCGATAGGAACATTGTCATCGACAACCGGCGTTATGGACGCGCTGGCGAAGCTGGTATGGCGGCGCGCGTTCGCATCGAAGGGGCTGATGCGCACAAGCCGATGCACGCCCGATTCCGTTTTAAGCCAGCCATAGGCGTTAGGCCCCGTTATCTGGATCGTCGCGGATTTGATGCCCGCTTCTTCACCCACGCTTTCGTCGAGCCACGTGACTTTATAGCCGTGCTTTTCCGCCCATCTTATATACATGCGAAGCAGCATTTGCGCCCAATCTTGCGCCTCCGTGCCTCCCGCGCCCGCGTTGATTTCCAGATAGCAATCGTTCGCGTCGGCTTCGCCCGACAGAAGGCTTTCGAGTTCGCGCTCTGCGGCGGTTTCGCGCAAGGCAAAAATCGCGTTTTCGGCCTCGGTCGCCATTGGTGCGTCGCCTTCGGCTTCGGCCATTTTCAGCATTTCGATGTTTTCGGCGAGGCCCTTCGTAATCTGGCGATAGCCGGAAAGCGCCTGATCGAGCTGCGTACGTTCGCGCATGATCGCTTGCGCTTTAGCGGAGTCGCTCCAGAGATCGGGGTTTTCGGCGAGGCTGTTCAGTTCGTCGAGGCGCATGCAGGCTTTGTCGTAGTCAAAGATGCCTCCTCAGCAGAGTCAGCGATTTCTCGATGTCGGCTATGGCTGATGTGATTTCGGCGCGCATGAGGGCTTCTTTTTTTAATTATTCGAGGGGGTTTGATGCCTTGATTGGAAAAAGAAATCAAGGCTTTCCGTAAAAACTTTTCTAAATCAACGGTTCTTTAGTCAAAAGTTATAGTTAATCCGAAAAAGCGTTTTGCGCGCAAAAGAGCGATGACGAAAAGATAAAAGAGATTGTATGCGCAAAAAATCCCGGATATAAAGACAAAATGGATGCGGAAAACTCGTATTTTGAATAGAGACTTACTTATTGGACGGATAAAGGAGATATATAATGGCAGACGGTCCCGGTTTAACAACTTCGGAACAAAAAACGGATTGGTCGTTGAACGATCAAGAAACAGCGGCGTTGTTCGCTTTGGCGATGCATCGTCTATTCAAACGTCGTTTTCTGTCCGGAAACATCACGATAAAACACGGTCGTTTTGCTACTAACATTTTCGGCTGGCCGAAGGAAAGCGTTCCTCCTTCTGTTCGTGCAAGAGCATGGCCGTTCTGGTCCAAAAAATTGGATATAGATACGATTTCGAATAGGGTTCAATCCGTGCTCAGTTCCGAAGTTTCCAGCGATATTAATTGGAAAGTTATTCCCGGCCGCGCGTTTGACGGCGGCACTCTCATCAACGGTATCATTAGCATTGGGGGAGGACGGGTCGTTTTCACGGGGATCACCATCGAAAAAATCGATGAGGGTACAAAGAAACAGATTTCCGATCTTATCGCTCCGTACAACCGGCCCAAAATGGGTTTTATCGAGTTGCTCGGATTCTCAAATCCAAAAGACGGCGCGCATCTGTAACGCTCCGAAAAACGCAAAACGGGGCTGGAAAATCAAGGATTATCAGAGATTGTTGCCGTCCAATGTGTGATTCTTGTCCGGCAGGTGGCGGGTGGCCGCGCGACGGACATAGGAAGCATAAAGCTTTTTCGCGAAATCTTCCGAAATGTCGAATTCTATGTACCGTCCCTTCGTCTCCAAGGGAACATATGTCGTTCCAATAATTTTTCCTTTTTTGTCATGCGCGGTATCTGTTTTATCCCTCACATTATTTACAAAACAAAGACGAAGTTTTTTTCGAATTTCACGCGTTTCTTCTTTCCCGTTTTTGTCGATAACGACGTATTCTTGTGTTCCTCCGCATCCTTCATAGCCATACCGCGCATTTTCTTTGCTCTTGCTGTTATTTCTCTCCCGCGTGCCCACGCCTAAAATAATTCTGAAGGGCTTAACCCACCAATAATCCGTGAGTCTGTCCTGATCTTCGTCTTTTGTTTGAAAACGCCCAATTCCGTCAAGCTCCCGCTTCAATGCGTCCGAAAGTTCTTTCTGCCCGGTCAACCTATGCATAAAAAACCGCAACACTTCTTCATGCGTCGCTTTGAGAACCTCGCGGCAGTGCGCCTCGGCTTTGGCATCGGCATGGCGAAATCCTGATTGATGATCGGTAACAGTCAGCGCGGTTTGGCCAAATTCCGTCTTCCTCTTTTTTCTACCTGAATACTCGGTATAAAGGGGCGCGGCGCAGCAAGGGCATATCGGCTTACCGCCAATGGGCCAATCTTCTTTCAGCGCCTCATCGTATAAATCCTGATCGATCTTGGAAACGCCCCCAAGAGGAGTTGTCAGGACTTCGCCGTCAGGGCCAAGAATATGCGCTTTTATATTGTCGTATCTCATATGTCTTTTTTACCAGAAAAACTTGAAAGTATTTAGCGTTTTGCTCGGTAAATCCGTTAACCTTAATTATTGCTGCGCCATTGTTTTGGCGGGGTCTTCGCGGGCGAATTTGATAAGCTCGTTCGCCATTTCCTGAATGACGACCGATGTCGCGGCGGATTCGATCTCGCCCTTTTCCGTATGCATGACCACACGGCGGCGCACTTCCTGCCGCGCGGAGCCGCTTGGAAAGTATTTGGCCAGAACTTGCCGCGCCGTGGTCGCGCCGAGCGCCGTATAAAGATGGCTTCTGAGCATCACGTCTTCGACCGAAGTCGAAAGAGCCCAAAGCTCGATCGGCCCTAGCGTATTGACTAAGTGCTGTTCGTAACGGCCTTCGTTCGTCGAAAGCAAAAGCAAGACCGGAGCGCCCGACGGCCTCGGCCCCGTCAAGCGGTAGCGCATGACCAGCGCGCGGTGTCGGACAGCCCGAAACATTTTGCGGTGTCGGAAATAGCGCGGTCGGAAACGGCCGTGCCGCATATCCACACGCCCGTGGCGAGATCGACCATGTCTTTCGTGAAGTCGCTGAGAAGCTGCGAGGCCAGAACGATTTGCACGCCCCATTTCCGGCCTTCGCGTACGTCGCGGATGACTTGCGCGCGCACGGCTGCGCTTCCGCTGGTGCGGTGAAATTCGTCGAAGCAGATGCGCTTGGGCGTTTCGCGGATATCGCGGATTCGCGCTTCGTGATAGGCGCGGTACTTTTCGGGAACCGAGCGCAACATATCGGCCCCAAGCCACCACGAACGCACCATGACGTGGCGCGCCAGCATGTACATAATGGCGGTCTGCCGGTCCGCGCTGGCGTCGCCTTGGGGCGAAACGTCCTGCAAGTCGATCGCGACGACGCGCGCGCCGCCGACATCGAACCGCGTGACGGAAGCCAAAATCGGAAACTCGCGCACCGCCGAAGCGATCATGCGCTCGAAGGCGTGAATGATGCTTTCCGCCGACGCCCCTATTTGCGTTTCTTCCAGAAGCGCCCTGATTTGCGGCCTGCGCGAGGCGGTTACGGCGTCCACCAGCGTCGGCGCGGCGTGGCGTTGTGCAAGCATCGCCTGATGTTGCGCGCCTTTTTCGAACAAGGCATCGACGACGTCCCACCAATAGGGATCGCCGGGCAAATGGATGTTGAGTTTAGCCAAGGCTTCGTCGACTTCGGGCTCGATCCGCACCAGATAGGGCCGAGGCTCGGCATTGGCGCCCGAGTCGTCGCGCCAGCGGTACATTTCGTCGATGCAAAGTCCGACGAGTTGCTGCATGCCGTCATAAGCGCCCGTTTGCCCCGGCGACGTGCACAAAAGCGTGAGAAGCTCGGTCAGATAGGAACGCTCCTCCGGCAGGGGATAGCGGCATCCCAGTTGCGTATCGAACGGATTGATCGCGTAATCGGGCGTCATGCGCAACTTGACGTGCAAAGCCTCGTGCCGGCGTTCGAGCGGCAAAGCGTCCCGGATGAGCGAGATCAGCCCCGACGACGAAGGCCCGATGTCGAGAATGGCCACGTAAGGAAGATGCGACGAACCCGCCGAGAGAACCGTGCCGAGGTTAAGCGCGTTCATCAAAACGGATTTGCCCGCGCCCGGCTGCGCGAAGATCAAATCGAACCATAAAGACGTCAAGGACGAACCGGATTGATACGGCCACATGCGCCCGTCGGGCGTGCGGAAAACGACGGAGCCTTCATGAAACGGCGAGGACGCGCGCTGCCACGGCAGCAATTTGATGGTTTCGTGGAAAGGCATGACGACGGGAGGCGCGGTCGAGGCGCAGGCAATCCCGAGCGCCGACGACATGATGACGTCGAGAGGATCGCCTCCGGCCGACGAAGCCTGACAATATCCCCACGCTTCCACCGCCTGCGTCAAAGCGCCGAGGCGGGTTTCGATAAGCTTGCGGTTGTTTTGGGGCGCGTAGGTCGAAATCGACACGCGCATTTTCACGACGGGTTCGTTTTGCGACAGTTGTTGCAAGGCTTTCAAGGAATCGCGGATTTGCTTGTTGACCTGATTGGTAAAGGCCAGAACGCCCGCCGCAAACGCGCGGAACGACACGCCCTGCGCGCCGCCGCTTTCGATCAAAAACGACATGCGGAACGGCACGTCGTTGTCGATGAGGCGCGCCAGAAGCTGGGGAAAAGGCGAAGGCTCGGACGGCGCCAGCGTCATATCCACGCCGCCCCAGAGCGACGTTCCTATGCGCACGATGCTTGACGAGACGACGGTCGCGTCCTCGGTGCACAATTGACGGCGGAGCGGCGGCCACAAAATATCGGAAGCGTCTTCTTTGCCGTGTTGGGGCGCGCGCGGCAACAAAGGATCGCCGGGCAAATTGGCGCGCCAGTCTTTATGTCCCACCTGTGGGTAAAGGCTCGATTTTATGGCGGCCAACGCTTCGTGCGTCGTCATGATTTCGGCTTTCATGCCGATTTCTTCCAAGGCGCTGGCCACCGACGAAACATAGCTTTTGTGCCGCGTCCTTAAAGCCTCGAGCGCCTGCATGGGGAATTGCGCGCCGGGGGCAATAACCCATTTTTTCTCGCCGCGCTGCTTGATTGCCGCGGCAAGCTCGGCCTTGGTCAGCACGGAGGGACGCGTCCACAAAACAAAATAAATTTCCTCGTGCGCCATGTACCGCGCCAGATGGCGAGCGCGTTCGTTCAAAAGATCGTTAAGATCGAGGTCCATCGCGCGTATGGCGCTGCGATTGTTCGTCATTACGCTGTCCAAATCCTGCCCGACTAAAGACGGATCGCGCATGAAATAGACCTGCATTGCATATCCGGGACGGTCAAAACGCGCCCCAAGTTTCAGCGTGGCTTGATCGAGAATCCATTGATATTCGGCATCGCCGATAATCTGGCGCGCGCCAAATTGCTTGATGAGGCTGACCAACGACCCGTCGCTTGCGACCAGCGTGACGCTGTCATCCGCCGTTTCCAGCTGAACAAACGACTCCATCGGCTGGCGTAAAGACGACATCAGCGTAGCTACATATTCATCGACGATATTGAACATCTGGTTGCGTACGTTGAGGAAAGACAGATCGCGAATCCCGACATTCTAGACGAAATTCTATGAAGAAATGCCTAATGAAACGGTTAAAATATCGTGAAAACGCAAAGGGATAGGAACACACCCTTAGGAAATTAAAGCATCGCAGAAAGGCGGGAAGGCCTTCAACGCTCAAGAAAAATTTCCCCGAAGGCCGGATGCCAATCCCCAAACGTTGATTTTTGTTTACGCTTTATTTCTGGCTAATTCAGACAGTTGGCGCTGCAAAGCGGCTATTTTGTTCTGAACCTCTTCTCCGGAAACGGCTTTTTGGGCCGTTGCTTTTGCCGTTTCGGGAGTTGGAACGGCTGCCAGTTTTTTTTTGGCCGCAGGGGACGATGTCGTTTCCGAATCCTTGGCTTTTTCTTTCGTTTTAGTGCCGATTTCGGAAACCGGCGCCAATGCCGGCTCTTTGCTTGTAGTTTTTACCGCAGCGCCGTTTTGCGTTGTTGCGCAGCATTCCGAACCGTTTTTCCCGAGTTTCATGCCGATGGAGCCGAACGGCGAGAACATTTGCATAGTGCTTTCGAACATCGCCATGTTCTGCTTGCTCATCTGCTCCAGCGTATTGTTAAACGGAAATATGTTGCCGAAAGTCTTGTGAAAATACTCGCGGATTTGCTCCTGATTTTTCGTCAGGGATTGCAGGCTATGCTCGAGATATTTGGGAACGAGCCATTGCATGCTGTCGCCGTAAAAACCTATCAAACGGCGCAGAAAGCTGATCGGCAGAAGGTTTTGGCCTGTCTTGCCTTCTTCCTCGATAATGATCTGAGCCAAAACGGAGCGCGTAATGTCTTCGTTGCTCTTCGCATCGTAAACATTAAATTCCGTGCCGGCCTTGACCATTTCCGCAAGGTTTCCCAGCGTCACGTAAGTACTCGTCGCCGTGTTGTACAGACGGCGATTGGCGTATTTCTTAATGACGACTGACTCGTTCGATATCGCGCTCATGGTAGAACCCAATATTTGGTTAATATCTTGTTAACCTTTGACAGGTTGCGCAAGAGAATTCAAGTGTTTTTTGCGCATGATAAGAAATTTTATTGCGTTTTTTGTGCAGCAAGCATGAATTTTGCTGCGCACAATTTTGCAAAAATAGCCTGAGTTTTTCGTCGGTTAAGGAACGAAAGTTTAGCGGGGAACGCAGATTGTATAAATGTACGCTCGTGTGCGTTTTTACTGTTTCTTCCTCTGGCAACTGTGCGCTGAAAGGTAAACGGAAAGGGCGACAACAAGCAGAAGAAGGCCGGAAAACAGTTCATAAAGCACGAGCAGTTTTGTGACAATGTGGTCCGGCTTAATATCGCCGTATCCCAAAGTGGTAATCGTCACGCCGCTGAAATAGATGGCGTCCACAAAATTATCGAACGCGGGGGTGAAAAAAGCCGCGGGAAAAAGTTTGGGAAGAAAATAAAAAAGTACGCCGAAATTGATGAACAGGCCCGCATAGCTGCGCATGGCCATTTTTATACGCTGCCCTGTCGTCAGCGCCGTGGAGGATTCGAGAAGGTCAAGTTCGCGGCTAACGTCGTGCAGGAGCGCGCAAACGATTTCATTGCATCGGGAACAGGCGACGATAAAGACGATCCAGCCGAGCGCCTGTGGAAAAACAATGGACGGCGGAAGCAAAAGGGAAACGACGCCCAGCGCAAAGGCTATAAAAATATCGTATCCGAAAAAACCGCGATTCCATCTTAAGAGCAAGAGAGCTTTGCTTTGCGCATTTGCGCGCCTGTCTTTCAAGCGGTCGATCAAAAGCCGCGTCGGGGAAAACAGCAATAAGATGATTTGGGAAAGGGTTGTCATTGGGCGAGGTCTGCTGCTGGATGATGCGATTGGCTGGGGGACATGATTGTAAAAACGCGCTTCTTGCGCGTTTTTATCCTCCGCTTTGCTACGGACGACGGAGATTAACTCCGTCGCGCCAAACAGTCCACAGGACTGTTTGGTCGAACCGGCGCTTCTTTCCGACTGTCCTCGCAGCCACAAAGAAAGCCCCAAGATGGGGCTTTCTTTGTGGCTGGGGGACGTGGATTCGAACCTAAGGCATAACGATTTGATACACAATAATTTTCGCTGTTTTAATTGACCGGTTCCCCCGTATTTTCCCCCGTACTATTTTCGGATGCATGCGGAAGTTTTCAGATGAGCATGGAACAATCTTTGTATTTCATGATTGGTATCAGTTCATAACAAAAAAATTTGAATTGCTCGAAACGGTGACGCTAAAGCTCACTTCCTATTGCAGACATGATGAACCGTCTCAACTAGGCGTTCTGCATAAGCGTCGGCTGGAACACGAACCCATCGCGGCTTAAAGAGATACACCCAAAGGAAAAGCAATACAGACGAGAAAACAAGCGCACCAATTAATTCGGGGTTGAGTCGTTCGGGTGTCCTGCTTTCTATATACAGCATCGTGCTCAACATAATAATCGACAAGCAACTAAAAAGAATGCCGATTGGCCGCATACCCCATATGTTACGACGATACCCGTAACTAATGTTTTCTTGAAACAATAATGGGAATTTCTTTGTGTCTCGGGCATTCACGCGTAAATAAGTTGACCAAGCCGAATATACTAAATCAGCTGCTACTGGATTGGCGGCTTCCTCTGCTGCGGAAGGAGCTTTTGTTCCTTTCACAAAAGATTCAAGTTTTTTATGATAGTGCGCTTTTGTGATCGAATTAATACGCGTGTCGCGATGGCGAAGAATCGATATTGACGGCATTCCATCCCACTGTGAGAAGAGGCCTTGCTCCTCTCTCTTCCCTACATCACGGGCTATCTGAGACAAAAAGAATGCACCGCCGCATGTGACAACAAGCGCTCCTACCGCTTCGATAGCGGTCATTTTTGGGGACAGGAGCGCCAATGCTGTAACAGCCGGAGAGGCCAAGAGAACTAGCGCCGGATAAAGGCGAGCCTTGCGTTCATAGCCATCAATTAAAATCGTGATAGGATGCATGGGCTAAATCCACATGCGCGCGGGAGTTTCGCTAACAACGGGATACCAACCTTGCGCGCCAAACTGGAACACGATTTCACCGTCATTCCGCGTTGTAAGAACATAACGAGTCCCCTGGCTTCCAAACGGGCCGCCCTTCGCTATCCTCGTATAGAAGGGAACGGTCTGCTGCGTATCGTATTGATAGCCCTTATCCGATATGACGACATAGTTGACGTTGGGCAGAAACGGTAACGCATCTTCGCAACAGCCGCCTTCTCGACCGTGGTGTGGTGCGATGAATACGCGGGTTTCAATAAGTGCTTGCCGAAAAGCAGCGTTGTCCAGCATTAGCCGCCGGAATCCGTTAGCCTCTAAATCGCCCGTAAACATAACCCCTACACCATGACACTTTAAAAAAACCGCCAAGCTCAGGTTATTTTCGTCATCGAAGGTCGGATAAACGTTATGGAAAGACTGCCACTGGAGTCCGGTAAATTCAGGCAGAAGCACCGGCGTAGAGGAAGGCGGCCCACTAAATTGTGAATTGATAACCCGTACCAAGCGCTCTATGCCCGGACCCATTCCGTCTTCGCTTTTTAAATTCTGAATGGTCGATGCGCTCACGGATTTGTTCCGAACCAGCCATTCAACATTAATGTTATCGAAAAGATCGGGCGCGCCGCTTACGTGATCCTCGTCGTAGTTCGTGATCGCAAGCATGGTGAGGGATGAGATGCCTTGCTTTTTTAGATATGTTCCCGGCCTCCATCCCGTAGTTGCGTTGTGACCACAATCGATCATAAAGCGAGAGCCGTTTTCGGCAGTTAGTAAAGCGCAAGCCCCATGCTCCACGTCAAATATCTGTAATTGCATCTCAATCTCCATTAAAAACGTAGCTGTTTGCTGACCCATTCTTTGGCCGCTTCAGAAAGCATTGCTTCCCAATTACTAAAATCGGAAATGGAGCAAACGTAGGCATCCCACTTCTCATCTGGAACTGCCTCAAAATCCTCTGCGCTTTCTATTTTAAAGCCGCTGCCCTCAAACAGTTCGTCCACTGAATGAACGCGGGTGTGTTTTGATAAAAATGATGGTGTTAAAAGCTCGGCAACAGGCACATTGTGCTGTCCGTCAAGCTTTTCTGCGCTTTTAGACAACACATCGAGTCTATTCTGAAGCTCACGTAGGCCGCTGATTTTGATCATTCGTCTACCTCCTAGTTCACCGAATATCTTTTCCAAGGAATTCTTTGTGGGGATACACGAGAGAGAAAGCGGGCAATATCAGGCCGCCCGTAATACGTTGGTCGTCCACGACTGTCCTGTGCCATTAGGACGATGGGCATACGCGGAAAGATTGGGCTAAAACTGCATACCGCTTCCGATGCCTCTCGCTGATTTTCAATAACGTGCCTGTTAACTACGACGATAGCGAATGTTTGTCCTTGTTCTCGTATTACTGCGCCGTCAAACTGCATGATTGCCTCCAAGTTGTTGTATTCAAATGTGGATATAAGCCGTTGACCCGACTCGCCGGATGCTTATAATAACTATAAGCATCCAATCGCGGATGTCAATAGTTTTTATAACCATCAGAGTTTCTATATGGAAAAGTCGGCTTTGGAAAAAAAATCAGCGATGCGCTGGGGTGTCGAAAGAAGAATGGAATTCATCGAATTCCGTCTTCTGTGGGAGGGCGGCATCAATCGCTCGGATATTGTCGATCAATTCGGAGTATCCGCGCCACAGGCGTCAAACGACCTGAGCCAATACAAAGAATCAGCTCCCACCAACATCGAATATGACCTGAGCGAAAAGCGATATTTCGCGTCAAAAAAATTTAAGCCGCAATTTCTAAAGCCGAATTCTGATCGTTATCTATCCCAGCTCAAGTTGATTGCTGACCACCTTGTTTCTGCCGAGGAAACTTGGCTTTCGATTATTCCCGGCATCGATTCTGTTCCGATTCCGCATCGCCGTGTTGACATTGATGTTCTTAAACAGCTCATAAATGCCGTAAGGAATCAGCGATCTGTTGAGGTGCATTATCAGTCAATGAATCCCAAACGCCCCGACCCGACGTGGCGCTGGATAACGCCTCATGCCTTTGCAAATGATGGGATGCGTTGGCACGTTCGAGCCTTTTGCCATGAAGAGAGTAAATTTAAGGATTTCATTCTTTCCCGTTTTCTCGAAATCGGAAAGGAAGGAGAGCCGGGAGCGCCCTCATCGCAAGACAAGGGCTGGCATGAATCCATAGACGTAATACTCGCTCCAAATCCCAAGTTTTCTCCGGCTCAGCGCAAAATCATTGCCATGGACTATGGGATGGAGAAGGAAAAACTAAAGGTTCCTGTTCGGAAAGCGATTCTTTATTACTTTAAGAAACGGCTGCGTCTTGATGTGGCCGAGAAGCTCGATGATCAGCGTGAAGTGCCCGTCGTTGTTGAAAACAAAGATGAATTTGAAACAGCTCTTGCACAAGAATCTTCGCCGACGCTTATGACAAAAAAGGAAGCAAAATAATGGTAACGGGCGATTTTCGTAATCAAGTCGATCAAATCTGGAACGCATTCTGGTCAGGTGGAGTATCCAACCCTTTATCTGTCATTGAACAGATAACCTATCTTCTGTTTATCAAGCGGCTGGACGATCTTCAAACGCTCGAAGAGAAAAAGGCGGAAACTTTAGGTATTCCGATAGAGCGTCACATATTTCCTAAAGGAAAAGACAAGCAAGGACGTGCTTATGCCGATCTGCGCTGGTCGCATTTCAAGAATTTTGAACCGCGCGAAATGATGGAAGTCGTGGCGGATCATGTGTTTCCTTTTTTACGCTCTCTGGGCGAAGAAGGATCGAGCTACGGCAAACATATGAAAGATGCCCGTTTGGGCTTTAGCAATGCAGCACTTCTGGCAAAGGCAGTTGCGATGCTAGACAGCATCGAGATGGAGAACAGGGATACCAAGGGCGATCTCTATGAATACATGTTGGGTAAGATTGCCAGCTCAGGGCAGAACGGGCAGTTCCGCACCCCGCGCCACATTATCCAGATGATGGTTGAACTGGTTAAGCCGACGCCCGACGACGTGATTTGTGATCCGGCGGCAGGCACATGCGGATTTTTGGTGGCGGCGGGAGAATATCTGCGCAGCTATAATCCCGAATTGTTCCGTAAAGGGAAAACCCGCAGCCATTATCATGATGAGATGTTTCATGGGTTTGATTTTGACCCGACTATGTTGCGCATCGGAGCAATGAATATGACGTTACACGGGGTTGAAAATCCCGATGTCAGTTACCGCGATAGTCTGGCTCAGGACAACACCAAGGATGCAGGGCATTATTCGCTGATCCTTGCCAATCCGCCATTTGCGGGGTCTCTGGATTATGAAGTCACGGCCAAAGATTTACAGCAGATCGTTAAGACCAAGAAGACGGAACTTTTATTTGTCGCCCTATTTCTGCGTCTCTTGAAAACGGGTGGGCGTGCAGCTGTAATTGTACCTGATGGCGTCTTGTTCGGTTCATCCAAGGCGCATCAAGAACTGCGAAGAATGTTGATTGAAGAGCATAAGCTTGATGCTGTGATAAAATTGCCTTCCGGTGTCTTCCGTCCTTATGCAGGTGTATCGACTGCTATCTTGCTGTTCACCAAGACGGGCGTGGGCGGCACGGATAATGTCTGGTTTTACGATCTTCGGGCCGACGGTTATTCGTTGGACGACAAGCGCAGCGCGTTGTTGCCTGATGAGAAGCTTGGGGCTGTGCCAGAAACGGCTTTAGGCAAAGACGATCATGCTAAAAATAATCTGCCGGATGTTTTGAAACGCTGGGAAGAAAAAGACGGCAAAGAGCGCAAACGGCCACGCACGGCGCAAAGTTTCTGCGTACCAAAGGCCGAGATTGCTTCTGCAAATTATGATCTTTCGCTCAACCGCTATAAGGAGGTTGAGCACGAAGAGCAACATCACGAAGCCCCCGCCAAAATCATCCGTGAGCTAAAAGCAATTGAAAAAGAAATTGCCAATGGGCTTTCCAAGTTGGAAGGGATGTTGGGATGAATTGGCCTACAGTTACATTAAGGAAGATTTGCGAATTTAGATATGGAAAGAGTCTTCCTGATAAAACTCGTGTGCCTGGTTCATACGCAGTTTATGGTTCTAACGGCACGGTGGGGAGCCACGAAGAAGCGCTGACTCAAGGAGATACTATAATTGTTGGTCGAAAAGGTTCAATCGGTGAAGTCAATTATAGCCCGTCTCCTTGCTGGCCCATCGACACTACCTATTACATTGATAAAACTGCAACTAGGGAAAATCTAAAATGGCTCACCTACACTTTAAAAGGATTAGGCCTAGACCGACTCAACAAAGCTACTGGTGTTCCTGGACTTAACCGAAACGATGCATATGAAAAGCGACTAGTTCTGCCGCCTCTGAACGAACAGAAGCGGATTGTGGCAATCCTTGATCAGGCCGATAACCTGCGCCGTCTGCGCCAACGCACCATTGACCACCTCATCACTCTTAGACAATCCATTTTCTACAAGATGTTTGAAGAACCAGCCGTTTCCAAACAATTTAAGGCTTCACCACTTACAGACTTCTTCGATTTCAGAACAGGAAAATTGGATTCAAATGCAGCTATAAAAGATGGTGCATATCCATTTTTTACATGCTCACGAGAAGACTTTAAAATTAACGATTATGCTTTTGACTGCGAGGCTTTGCTGCTGGCCGGAAATAATGCCAGCGCAGACTATTCCGTAAAGCACTACGCTGGAAAATTTAACGCATACCAAAGAACATATGTCTTAACGTTATCGGACAAGAGCAATTCATATGTATATGCAAAGGAGGCATTAGAGCGCAAATTAAGCGAATTAAAGTTCGCATCGAAAGGCTCAAACACAAAATATCTAACGATGAGTATTTTTAGAGAAATGAAGATTCCTGTGCCGAGCTATGAGCTTCAGGATAAATTTGCTGCGAAGCTAAAAAGCTTGATGGCATTGGCGGCATCCTTTAATAGCGATTTAACAAAGTTAAATAGTCTGTACTCATCTCTCCAACATCGTGCGTTTCGTGGAGAGCTGTAACCGATGGCTGTTGCCCTCAAACTCACTGATATGCAGATCGAAGATGTCTCAAAAATTTTGGGGGAATATCTTAGCGGCAGCGACATCTCTCGGCATTTTGCGGATATGGGGATCGGAGATACTTCTGGCGAAAGTACAAAGTGGCGGAGGCTTTGTTCCACATTTAAGCAATACCAACAAATCGATGGCACACCATCAAAGTTTCTTGAATTTATCCAACGCCTATTAGAGCCATCACGCTATGTAAATCGACAAGACGTTTTTGAGGAAGCTCGACAGACGATCAACGCTCATCTGGCGTTTGCAGGAATTGAATATCGTCAAGATGGCAAATTCTATGCGATCACGGCAGCTGAAACGATTGATGAAGCGCACAAGCGAGTTAATTCCCTTACTGCAAAGTTTAGGGGGAGGCGTTTGCACTCAGAAGTCTGGAAATATTGCAGGGCCGAGCTGCTGCAAGAGAACTACTTTCATGCCGTTTTTGAAGCTACGAAAGGCCTCGCTCAACGAATTCGTGATTTGTCCGGCGTTGAAGAAGATGGAGCAAACCTTGTCGATAAAGTTTTTGCGATAAATCACCCCATCCTCGCTATTAACTCCCTCCAGACTGAAACGGAGCAGTCTGAACACAAGGGGTTTGCCAACCTCTTGAGGGGGTGTTTTGGCGCAGTTCGGAACCCTTTAGCGCATCAGCCAAAGATTCTTTGGGAGGGGGAAGACGATGCTGCAGACTATTTAACGTTATTGTCTCTCATGCATCGAAAGCTCGACGATGCTGTTAAAACAGGGCTAGGATAAACATATGAGCCAGTTTGCCTTTCTCAAAGCCGAATTTCCTGTTGTCTTTGACCATGCTGTCAAAGCCGAGGCTATGGTGCTGTCCGACCCTCGCGGGGCGTGTTTTTATGCGCGGTTGGCTTTGGAAACGGCAGTTAAGTGGCTTTATACTAATGACCGCAGCTTGCGCTCGCCTTATGACAATGCGCTGTCTGCGTTGATACATGAAGGCACTTTCCGTAATTTGGTCGGCGATGCCCTGGTCACCAAGGCTCGATTAATAAAGGATTTAGGCAATGGCGCGGTTCATGATACGCGCCCCGTCGCGCCGCAAAATGCTGTTAATGCCGTGCGCGAGCTGTTTCACTTTTCGTATTGGCTCGTGCGCACCTATGGACGCGGCAAGAAGCCGGAGATCGGTGTTCAGTTTAACGTAGACGCGCTTGAACGTACCCTTGTGATTAGTTCAAGCACCGTGCAGCAAATCAAGAAACTGCGTGAAGATCATGATGCGCGGCAGAAAGAACTTGAGGATGAACAGGCCGCCCGGCTGAAGACAGAAGAGCAACGGGCAGCACTGGAAAATGAGATAAAGCAGCTTCAAGCAGAAATTGCCGCCGTCAAGCAATCTAATCAGAACGCACCAGATACACACAACTATAATGAGGCCGAGACCCGCGACGCTTTTATTGACCTACTTCTATCGGAAGCCGGATGGGCACTCAATCAGCCACGTGATCGAGAATATCCAGTCAAAGATATGCCCAACAATACGGGCGAAGGCTTTGCTGATTATGTCCTGTGGGGCGATGACGGCAAACCATTAGCCGTTGTTGAAGCCAAGCGCACAAAGCGCGATCCTCGCGTGGGACAACAACAGGCAAAACTATATGCTGATGGTCTTGAGAAAGAATTCGGCATTCGCCCTGTGATTTTCTACACCAATGGTTATGAGCATTGGCTGTGGGATGACGCCCAATATCCCCCTCGTCAGGTGCAGGGCTTTTTGAAAAAAGACGAGCTGCTGTTGTTGCATCAGCGTCGGACAACCAAACGGTCTCTTTCCACAATCGAAGTCGATAGCAAAATTGTTGAACGCTATTATCAGACCCGCGCTATTCGCCGTATTGGGGAAGCCTTTGAGAAAGATAGTCAACGTAAGGCTCTTTTGGTTATGGCAACAGGGTCAGGCAAGACCCGCACAGTAATTGCGCTGATCGACCAGCTTATGCGCGCGAATTGGGTAAAGCGAGCCTTGTTCTTGGCTGACCGCGTAGCTTTGGTCAATCAGGCAGTTGGCGCATTCAAGACTTTTTTGCCGCACACATCGCCCGTAAATCTGATTACAGATAAGCAAGCTGAAGGAAGGCTGTATGTCTCAACCTACCCAACAATGATGGGATTGATCGATGAGATGCAGAAAGGCATCCGTCGTTTTGGGCCGGGACATTTTGATCTTATTGTGATCGATGAGGCGCATCGTTCAGTTTACCGGAAATACCGCGCTATTTTTGATTATTTTGATTGTTTGCTTGTCGGATTGACCGCTACGCCTCGCGATGAGATTGATCGTGATACTTATTCACTGTTTGAATTGGAACGTGGTGTTCCCACCGACTCTTATGATCTTGATGAAGCTGTAAGTGACGGCTTCTTAGTGCCCCCACGCGCCGTATCTGTGCCGCTCAAATTTCAACGCGAGGGCATTAAGTATGATGAGCTGTCTGATGAAGACAAAGAAAAATGGGACACGCTAGAATGGGAAGAGGATGAACCTCCTCCTGAAGAAATAGATGCTTCAGCTATTAACAAATGGCTATTCAATAACGACACGGTAGATAAAGTTCTCAAACACCTTATGACTCATGGGTTGAAAGTCGAAGATGGGGATCGTTTAGGAAAAACCATTATTTTCGCCAAGAACCACGCCCACGCCATGTTTATTGCAGAGCGATTTGATGCCAATTATCCGCACTTGAAGGGTCATTTTGCACGGGTCATCGACTTTAAGACTGAATATGCGCAATCGTTGATTGATGACTTTTCTAATCCAGCTAAAGCCCCACATATTGCCATTTCGGTAGATATGCTGGACACGGGTATCGATGTACCGGAAGTGGTCAATCTTGTCTTTTTCAAGATTGTGCGTTCCAAAACAAAATTCTGGCAGATGATCGGGCGTGGAACACGATTACGGCCTGACCTTTATGGCGTCGGCAGGCATAAGGATCAATTCCTTGTTTTTGACTTCTGCCAGAACTTTGAATTTTTCAATCAAAATCCTGATGTGAGTGATGGGGCCATAGGCACATCGCTAGGAACTCGTTTGTTTGCAGCACGTGTCGCTCTTTTAGGTGAGATTGATAGTCTCCCGACTGGAGAGAAGACCGAAGGCCTAACTAATTTGCGGTTAGATACCAGAACTCGTCTTTATAATGAAGTGACCGGGATGAGTCTCGACAACTTTATTGTTCGCCCAAAACGACAGGCGGTCGAACGTTTTCATGAAAGCTCGGCGTGGGAAAAACTTGACGCCGAAGCACGACTAACTCTTACGCAAGAGTTGGCGGGGTTGCCTAGTGCTTTTGAGGACAATGACCTTGCTGCTCGACAATTTGACTATCTTGTCCTGACGGGGCAATTGGCCCTTTTGCGCTCAGGAGCCAACTTTGAAGCAGTTAAGCAAAGGATTGTGGCCGTCGCCTCACGGCTTGAAGGGCTTGGAAACGTGCCTATGGTAGCGACGGAAATGGCTCTGATTTTAGAGCTCCAAACCGACGAATATTGGCAAGACGTTACCGCCGCCATGCTCGAACAGGTTAGGAAGCGATTACGCTTACTGGTAAAATTGATTGAGGGGGAAGCCCGTAAAGTTGTTTATACCGATTTTGAAGATGAGATTGGTGACGGCATTGTTGTTGATTTGCCCGAAGCTGGGGGTGGAACTGATAAAACGCGTTTTCAAATGAAGGTTCGCCATTTTCTGAAACAGCATGCGGATCATATTACTATTCAGAAATTGAAACGTGATGAGCAGCTTACGCAGCAAGACCTTGCAGAGCTAGAGCGCATCATGGTTGAGGAAGCTGCCGCCACAAATGAAGACCTCAAGCGCATTCGTTCAGATGGCGGCCTAGGCTTGTTTGTGAGGTCATTAGTTGGGCTTGAACGCGAAGCCGCTAAGCGGGCGTTTGCATCCTTCTTGGAAGGCCGTACGCTAAATGCTAACCAGATCGAATTCATTAACTTGATTATCGACTATCTGACTGAACGTGGGGCAATGGACCCGCGCCGTATGTACGAAAGCCCCTTCACTGATTTCGATGATCAGGGCGTGAGTGGCGTCTTCCAGGCGGCGGATGTCAAAATGCTTGTGCTGGTATTAAACCAAGTGAGAGATAGAGCGGCGGCGTGATTGTTAAGCTGGGTTGAAAATATGAAACGCCCTCCGCAAATGGGGTTCTGATTTTTTCTTACCGTCCTTCCCGCCTATTCCAAATAAGCTGGGCCGAGTTGCCGCTGTCTGAAGGGAATAGCGTAGCGGTGATCGGTTCTCCGAGAACCGGGTCGTCGATGTGGACTCGGAAATAGGTCTTGGGTGCATTGCCTGAACTTTTACCTTCCCATGCGCAACCAGCGCGGAAGTTCCCGACGAGAACATGGAAGGCCGGAGCGTTGCCCACCATGCGGTCGTCGTTTGGCACCAGACGGACTTTTGTGTTGTGGATGGTCAGGGTATGAATGAAGCCGATCCATCCGCCTTCTTTTGATGGCGTAAGATTCCCTATGTGCATGGCTTATGCCTCCTTCGTTTGCAATGTTGGCTGAATATTGTTTGATGGGGTTGCGCTCTTCCGTGTTCGGAACAGACTGGCGCGGCTGATCGAGCAACGGGTGCGCGGCTTGATATCCGGTCGCAGCGATTTCTCCGGGCCTGAGGAGATCGGCTGGGCTTAATCCGGTGCCCGTGGCCTTGATGCCGAGATTAGAGAAGGATTGGAAAACGATGTCGGCAAGGCTCTTGAAGTTATTCAAAATGAACGCAAACGCGCCGACATAAAGCACTTTTCTGATAAGGCGCGGGAATATGACGTTCTCGCCGTCAAAAGCCCAAAACAGCCCAGCCAACGTCACGTCAATGCCAATCAATGTCCTCGAAAGGAATGCGACATCGCCCGACAGAAGCCCAAAGCCGCTATCGATATACTGGCCGAAGGTCGTCATTAAGTTGTCGATGATGCCAAGGTCGCTCATTCGATTACCAACTGCCGGTGTAAGCTGTTTCGGAACCAAGAAATGCCTGTGTCGTTGCACGCGCTGCCGCCTCGGACTGCGCCTTGCGTGCAGCATCCTCCGCCTGGGCGCGATACTGCGCGGCCATCATTTCCTGGATTTGCATTTGTTGCTTTGTGGACAGCGCAATGAGCTGATTGGCAGCCTGTTGGGCCTGCAACGCCCCCGCTGCGCCTTGGCTCTGGTTGACGAGGCTGGTCAGAAGCGGCTGGTCAGCTTGAACGTTGGCAACAATCTGCGACTGGACTTGCATCGTGTTGTGAAATGCGTCCATTGAGTTCTGCCAACGCTGTTGTGCGGCAATGGCTTGCCCGTTCGTCGTGATTGTCGAGTCATAAGAGCCCGGATATTGCTGCACCCATTGGCCTTCCAGTTGGCTCAAATTGAAGCTCAAGCCCTCGGCATCGTTCATCAGCGTCCCTATGTTATTAAGGTCGCTTGTCATCTGGCTGATTGAGGAGAAATTCAGGTTTTGCAGGTTCTTCGCCATGTTTTGCAACATGATGGCTTCGTTTTGGAGCGACTGAATCTGATTGACGACCTGCTGTAGTGAACGCGCGGCGGTAAGAACGTTCTGGCTGTAGTTGGATGGATCAAAAACAACAAAGGCGCGTGCCGGTGACGCCAAAAGCGCAACGGAAATACTCCGCACTGCGCCAACTATCACGCAAACTTGTTGAAACAGGGTCTGGAGAAAGACTTGAATGCACGGCAAGACGAATTCGCTGGAAAACGAAAAACGCCCGCCAAAATCAAAACTTCAAAGTGAGAGGCCCTTTGAGCATAAAGAACGCCTGAAGAAGCTTCTCAAATTTCTATAATACTACTTTCCTGCATTGATCCTGGGATCGACCTCAGCATCGAGGTTCCTTGATGGCGAGCTAACAGATGTTGCTAACGACATGCATGGGAAATTTATCTACCCATGCTTGCGTGCGCTTGCCCGTGTAAATGGTGTTAATGACGTTCATCGAAATTCTATTTCCGACCACTACTGTCCGGTTAAGCGCGAAGTTTAGTCCGAAAAGGTATTTTGTCGCAAGGGGTTAAA